>OJJT01000055.1_pt1 | contig 94274 bp, 88 predicted proteins | sample 1596281 | NCBI WGS metagenome assembly OJJT01 (sample SAMEA4350145, study PRJEB24818) | metagenome | biome: human; feature: gut; material: faeces | place: Denmark | collected 2013-09
TAGGCTAATATTTCTTTTTGTTCTTTTTTTTTTTTTTTTTTTTCAAGCAGAAGACGGCATACGAGATTTCTGCCTGTCTCGTGGGCTCGGAGATGTGTATAAGAGACAGGCCGAAAAGCGTATCGTGGCGTTCATGGATGGTGTCAACTTCGCATCTGGCCGTAAGCAGTATGGTCTTGATGGAGGTTTCGCTTACGCCGTACATGGGGTCAAGGGCGATTTTGAGCCTGCTGTTGCGGATGGCCTGCATATCAATGTTGTCTATGATATTGTCCAGGTATTCGTTCAGGGGATAGATTTCCTGAATCAGTCCGGCCTCCAGGGCTTTGTCGTATTCCATGGACTTTACTTCCTCGTGTTCGATCCTGGCGATGTATTTTTCGATTTCATCCGTCTGCTGGGCGCTGGCGTCCCTGCCGCCTTCGGTGAAGACTTTGATTCCGTTGTATATCGCCGGGTTGTGGCTTGCGGTAATCATCATGCCGTAGGGCATTTCATGCTTCATCACATAAAACATGACAAGGGGCGTGGGCGCTGATTTATTCACAAGATAGGCGGTTACGCCCTCTGCGGCGAATACCTGGCCGGCCCATTGCATTGCTTCTTTGGCCAGGAAGCGTCTGTCGTAGCCGATGACAATTCCTTTGTCTGCCGCATTTTCTTCTTTCATTTTAAGGCACAGCGCCCTGGCAAGAAGCTGTATATTTGCCTTGGTGAAATCGTCTCCGATCACTGCTCTCCATCCGCCTGTTCCAAACTTAATCATAGGTTTTTCCTCCCTTTTTTACACGCGTCTGTAAAAACGCACTCTCGCCTCAGTTTTATTTTTATCCCATAACCACTCTGATCTGGTGGTGGCTGCCTGCCGTAAGGACCGGTATGCGGGAAACTTTTTTCTCGTCCAGCCAGATTTCCTTCACGCCCTTCATCACGCCGTCCGGGTTATCCACGGAAATTTCCATACGGGCGCCGCGCCATTCACGGGTCATGTAGAATTTCTTCCAGTCGGCCGGTACGCAGGGGTCGATGTCAAAATGGTCAAACTGGGGCTTCATGCCCAGCATATATCTGGTGGCGGAAAAGTAGGCCCATCCGCCGGTGCCTGTCATAAACGGATGTCTTGCCCGTCCGAAGGCGGTATGGTCGCGGCCCATAATGAACTGGCAGTAGGAATAGGGCTCCGCCTCCCTGATTTCTATTTTGTCGTTCTGATAGTAGGGGCAGAGGGCGTCGTAGAACTTCATGGCCCGATCGCCGCGTCCCAGTACGCATTCCGCCGCCCATGCCCAGGGATTGGGGTGGGAAAAAATGGAGCCGTTTTCCTTCAGGCCGGGGTAAACCCTGGTTACAAAGCCGATATCGTCATCAGGGACCGTATAGGAGGGGGCATTTAACTGAATGCCGTAAGGGGTGTAGAGGTATTTATCCACGCTGTCCATGGCTTTTTTCCCTTTTTCCGGGCTGGCGGCTCCGGAAAGCACCGCCCAGGAATTGGATTCCAGGTGCACCTTGCCTTCCTTATCCTGATTCGTTCCGATCTTTCTTCCGTTTTTGGTGATGCCGCGGATGAACCATTCCTCATCCCACAGCTCTTTGTTGCATACCTCTTTTACCCGTTCCGCCATCTGCGTATAGGTAGCTACATCCTCTTTTCTTCCCAGGAAGGAGGCAAGATCTATAAAATTACACAGCGCCCAGTAATGGAGGAAGGATACCAGCGCGCTTTCGCCGCCGCCCAGGTTCAGGCAGTCGTTCCAGTCCGCGCGGAGCCCCTTACAGATGCCGGTTGCGCCTACCTGCTTCGCACTGAAGTCCAGGATTTTTTTCATATGCTCATAAACGGTTCCTTCCCCGCCGTCCGCGTAGGTGAGGATTTCGTCCGCAAAATCAAATTCTCCGGTCTCCCTGATATATTCAACAAGGGAGGACACCAGCCAGAGGGCATCGTCCGAGCAGGCGTCAGCGAGGCCATGCACATAGTCATCCTTATTCGGCGTGGGGATGACTGTGGGGGATTTGAAGGGCTTGACCTCGTTGTCAGGAACAAACCACTCCGGCTGGAAAAGGTGCAGTCCATAACCTTCTGATACCAGACCTCTGCAAAGCTCCTCCAGTCTCTGCCTGCATTTACCGGGATTGGAGTGAGGTATGGTCATGGCATCCTGTGCCGTGTCTCTGTAGCCCAGGCCGGTTCTTCCTCCCACTTCAATGAAGGAAGCGAACCGTGAAAACATCACATTGATTTCCGCCTGATACAGAGTCCATGTATTGATCAAAGTGTTCATACCCTCATTGGGGGTCTGAATCTGGAGTTTGTCAAATTTGCTGTTCCAGTATTTCTTAAGCGCGGCATAGGAAAGATCCACCGCAGCCGTGCTGCTGTATTTATCCCGCATTCTGCGGCCTGCTTCCCGGTTTCCTTCCCCAAGCATGAAAACAAGGCGGATTTCTTCTCCGGGCGCCAGGGTGATGTTCTTCTGCAGGCTGCCGCAATGGTTGTTGCCCAGCTCAAAGGAGCCGCCGCACTGCCCTTTTTCCACTGCAATGGGGTTATCCTCCGTCCGGTAGGGGCCGATGAATTTATCCCGCAGGCAGTCAAAGCCGTCCGGCTCAAAATTCCCGGTAAAATACTGGAAGCCGAACTCTTCATAAAAAAGATCATGTTCTATAATGCCGTCTTCATAGGAAGAACCGGCGCAGTACATGCTCATCTGGAAATTCTGGTTGTCTATCATGATATGGTGGAAGGAGAACTCACAATAGGAAAAAACGCTCAGCTCGCGCACTCTGTCGCTGTTGTTTTTAAGCTTCACATCCCACAGCTCCACCGGATCCTCCAATGGGATGGAAAGCTTCTGGCTTGCCGCGATGTCCTTATATTCGCTTTCATATACCGTATAAGACATGCCGTGGCGGCAGCTGTACTTCGCTTCCTCCAGGCTCTTGCCCACGGGCTGCCAGGAAATGCTCCAGTAATCCCCGTCCGCATTGTCCCTTATGTACACATAATGTCCGGGACGGTCCATGGGAATGCTGTTTCCCCGGAAGCGGGTGATTCTGTGGTATTCCGGCGTTTTGTAAAACATATAGCCGCCTGCCGTATGATTCACCACCGCACACATATCCTTCAGTCCCAGGTAATTGGTCCAGGAGGTGGGCAGGTCCACTCTGTCAATCACATATTCTCTTTTTTCATTGTCAAAATGTCCGTACTGCATATCTGCTCCCATCTGCGCATCCTTTGCGCGCATGCGGCCTTCGCCGCGCGTATCGTCAGAAGGAAGGGCGCTGCCTGAGCCTCCCCGTTCCCCCGAATGCTTCATCATATTTATTATAACGGCTGGGGCGTCCGGAGGCTATGGTCAGATATGTGAAAATTTGTATATAATTGTTCTCATAAAGCCCGGTTTTGCAGGGGTGTCTGTGCAGATTTCAGGCTGCTCCTGAGCAGGCGGGGATTATGTTTATCATATTTAACACATGCTACAGCGTATTTGAAAATTGCCCGGCCTCCGCCCCATACCTGGAAAAAATGGGACGGAGGCCATGAAGGGAAGCAGCCTAAGCATTATTCTGCAAGGAGGAAATCAGGGCGGGCGGGTTCATCATATGGAAGGTGTATTCTTTTCCGCCTTCTTCCTTCGAACGGGTAATTATGGTCGCGGTTTTCACAGCCGCATCGTAAAATGCTTCCGGCGTAATATCGGGGTCTACCCCGGCGCAGAGCGCATACACACCGGCTATATAAGGCACTGTCCAGCTCCAGCCGCCATCGGCATAATATACATAGGTATCTCCCGACATATCCGCCGTAGTCCTGCCGTCCATGGGAACAAGAAGGCTTTTTTCAAACATTTCAGCACTTTCCCATTGCCAGCTTCCCAGCGTATAGGTGTCCGGGGAATCCGGATCCCCCAGCGGATCCAGCTTCCCAAGCCCTGCAAAGGGCGCATCCGTCCTATAAGCCTCAAAGAAATCATAATTCATCTCCGTAGATGTGGTAATCACGAATATGCCCTCGTCACTGGCATGGTGAATGGCATCCAGCATTACCTGAAGCTCTGCGTCCACCTCTTCATTGCCTGTAAAATTATAGCCTCTTGAGATAGCGATAACACGGATTTTCCCATTTTCCGGCAGAGTGCGGTTCAACTCTATTACACGCTCAATAACGCGGGCGTATTCCTTCCAGGCCACGTTCCCGTCGTCTTCCCTGTCCCAGCTTTTCACATTATCCATACCCCAGAAATACAGGGTGGCATCCGGCGCCACGCCGCAGGTTTTGCCTACGGAAATCGAAGCCAGCGCCGCACCGTGCATGGAACCGGACTGGTTCGGAACCACATGCATTTCTTCATAAAGAGCCAGATTGGAAGCATATTCCGGGTGCCCGGTATAAAGGACCTGATCAATAATTGCTATCCCCACTCCTTTTCCTGTAATTCCCTGTTCATGGAGGGACTCCACGCCCAATCCAGGAGACTTGCCCTTCTCCAGAATCAGCTGCGCCGGAAACTCCTTCTCAAGCTCCTTGGGAAAAACAGTTTCTTCATTATAAGTGATGTTGGGTATACATCCCGCAAGACGGTCTTTCTGTGTCTGTTTCATCTTACTGCCGTCATACCAGCGGATATCGGCAAAATTCTCCTCCAATTGGATGTATCGGTTTTTATAGTATTCCACCATATCCGATGCGGCTTCCGCCTGACGGGCGATCCCGGTCCCATCCTTGGTCAAGTTGTCCGTAAAGGCTGGCGCCTCCTTTCCGTGGGAGCCCTCCGCATTTTCTGTGCCGCCGCAGGCGGCGCAGAGAGACAGTATACAAACCAGGCAGGCTATTTTCATAAATCGTTTCATGTCTTTCCTCCAATCAGCTTAACTTGTGATATTCTGCAATATCGGTTTTTATCGTAATATTATGTTATGGCACGGGTCCGTTCTACTTAAATAGAATATATTTTCATACTACTCTAATAGAATGGAAATGTCAACGGATACCGGCAAATATTCCAGATAATGTAACATTGCCATAACGGTTTGATTATTTTAATTGCTTAACCTGCTTTTTGGCTCCTGTTTTTCAGTTTTTGCAAAGAAAAAGGCTCCGTACATTTCCACAATGCACGGAGCCGGTCGGGTCTTATCTACACTTTTTCTATACTTCTTATCTATACATCTTATTTGTTCATTTTACCTGATCATTTACATCTTCCAAAAGCATCTCTTCCACAATCCGCGCCGCTTCCGCCACGATATGGCTGCAGGGGCGTGTGGCATAATACGCAGCGGTCCGCTGGGAAGGCCTGGCGCTTTCCGTTACGGACGACGGCATCCCGAGAAGCTCACGGCAGATAATACTGCCCCTTTTTTCACGAAAAGCATCGCTCATTTTCCGGACGATTTCATAGGAACGCGTTTTGGCTTCTTCATCGGAAGGATCCGTATTCCCCATTTTCAGCCCTGACAGCATCGCCATGGCGGAAACCGTTCCGCAAACCTCACGCATACGCCCGACGCCCGCTCCCATAGGGCAGGCCAGCTTAAGCGCCGTCTCCCTGTCCATCCCGAACAGGTCCGCATAAGCGGCAAAGACGGACTGCGCACAGTTAAACCCTGATTCAAACAGCATAACCGCATCCTGCACTCTGCTTTCCATTTCCGTTCCCATCCTTATTTATTCTTACCGCAGCACTTCTTATACTTCTTTCCGCTGCCGCAGGGACAGGGATCATTGGGATAAACCTTTTTATCCTTTACGATAGTTGTGGAAGACTTCTGCTCCTTGTAAAGCGCTTTTCTCGTCTCCTCATCAAAAATATCGTTCCACTCTTCCAGCTCATACAGCCAGTCAGCGCCGGCCGCAACCATATTTTTATAAAGAAGGGCCTTATCGAATCCCAGGTTTACCTCGGTATCCTCTTCCATCTCCTCGATAGGGTTGGATTCCACCAGACTTTCGTCGATTCCGTCCAGGAAGCCGGTCATCGTCATGATATCCACATCATACTTTTCAGCCAGTTCCTTTACAGTTCCCTTAACCACTTCGTCAGGGTTCTTTAAAAGCTGGGCGTAAATCTCTTTTTCCTTTTCAAAATAAGCAGCCCAGAGCCTCTGCAAATCTCCCTTGTTGGCCGTTTCGGAATAAGCCATTGATCTCCACTGTTCTAATAATGCCATTTCTTATCACCTCATCCGTGTATTTTCACCGGTTATATCCGGCTCACTTTATTCAGCACCTTCCAATATGGAACATACTGCTGCAGGATTTACCGCATATTTTCCTTGCTTTCGCTCAGAATAGAAATAGTATATAACAAAATTCCCATAAAGTCCAGCCAGACTTCCCATGCCGCGCGACATATACAGGAAAGTTCCATATGATTTCTTTTAAAAGATAAACAGTGGCTTTGATTGTTATTTTAAAGCCGCCGCCTTTATTTCGCGCCGTTACAGATCTAATGGCAGGCAACGGTTTTACGTGCTATTGCGTCAGTACCTTTTTTCGTTTGCCATGCGCTGTAACGAAGAATAACAAAAGCCATACAAGGCAATGTGCTGACAAAACTGTTATGTTTATCCATATATCCTGCATTTTCCCAGTCAGTAAGTCCATTAATCCATAAAAGGTTGCGCTGGACGGCAGCAGATACGATAAGGCATGTGTAATACTGCCCATGGGGACAGCCAGATAAAATAAAACAGGCGGGGCAAGGAACAAAATCATTACAATCTTGATATATACAATGCCTGCCATAAGGCCATTTGAAAAGTGTCCTATAAACAACCCGGCTAACGCAGCAATAAACGCTGACAAGGCAATCATTAACAGCAGCGGCAGAATCCCGCTGACAGTAATTTTCATACAGACGAGGGCTGTTATAGTCGCAGATAAAATACCGCAAAAAAATCCTAACGTGATTTTTTGAAACATATACTCCCATTTTGCCATAGGCAAAACTTCGTTAATAAAGGCAATGCCGTCCTCCTTTTCGCTGATTATGCTCATGGCGTTAAAGGTGCAGCCCATGAACATAGCCGTAACCATTGTAATTACTATCAACAGGGATTTAAGACCGTCGTTGTTGTCCTCAGCAGGGATAATCGTTGTTTGAGATAAAGCCATGTTTTCCCTTTCCGCGTAAAGCTGAGGGAGTGTGTTGCCAATCACTGTATTTACTTGCAGCTCGTCGCCTGACAGCAGCGTTTTAATTCCATTCCTGTCTTGCAGTACGCCAATCGCTTGTGTCGCAGGGTCATTGACAGCCTTTTCCAAAGATACCATATCGGGGAATACTGTAACGCTGCCGTTTGTCTTCAACCATTCTATTGTGTCATTCGTAAGGTCATTTTCCAAAATGCAAAATGCTGTTTCGCCCAAAGATGAAAGGCTCACCCCAGAAAGCAGACTGATAACAAATCCAACAATAACAGGCAGCAAAAAGGAGAGAATACACATTTTGTCCCGCCGGATATTTTTAAGCTGATACCTTAATCCTTTCATGTTATCCCTCCTTTGCCATTTCACAGACAAGCACCCGGCGTACAAGCAGGAACAACGCTATCATTGTCAGTCCGCAAATTATATAGTAAATGCCATTTGCAGCCGATACACCCCAATACGCATTTTTCATTGCCATAAACAGAGGATACATGGGGTGATACTTTATCCAATCCCAGGCAATCCCCGTCTGTCCCGCAAGAAATACGGGAGTTGTAATGAAAACCGCCAAAACAAGATACAGTAAAGAAAATTGTCTGAAACCGGGCAGCAGCATCGCGCAAAAAAACCCTGCCAATGCCATAAACATGGACAAAATACCCGTTTGTAGTAAAACGTGTGGCAACACGGACAGCCCCACCGGAATGCCTAAATTTATGACGGTCAAAAGTGTTGCAAATACAAGATCGGACAGCAGAAACAGACCTAACTTCGAGACGATAAACGCCGTTTTGCCCACAGGCAGCACCCCGTGGACGCGGATAAGCCCCATTTGCTTTTCTTTGAACAGCAGGGAAGCAAGTCCTAAGAAGCCGACCGCCGTTAATTCAAAAAACAGAAATTCACAAGTGATTTCCCTGCGGTTTTTCATTTCCTTGTTATCCTGTCCTATTATCTCTGTCGCAGTATACAATTTGGGGGACAACAAAAAGTTTGCATATGCGGCACGGTATCTGTCCGTACTGTCTATGCCAGATGAAACCATAATAATTTCCGGCGTTCCATTGGAAGCGTCAATGCCGACGGCATAGCCGTCCCTGCTTTCTGCCTGCAATTTCTCTATACTGTCAACTTCTGTTATTTCAGCGGACGCTGTACTTTGCGTATGGAGCGGATCATAGAGATACACCGGATATATGTTCTGATCCAGGTTTATATAGACAAAATTAATGTAACACGAATACAGAATGAGGGAGCCAAGCGCAAGCAGGAAAAACCTGCCTGATAACATCAGTTTAAAGTCCTTTTTCAGCAAAGCAAGAAACCCTCTCCACATTATGTCAACCCCCTCCCTGTATACTGGATAAACATATCTTCAAGCGTCGGTTCTTTGGAGTGAATACTGATGATCTCGTCATATGGGAACGGAATACCCGCCTTCAGCTCTGGCATTTCAATGACTGTTGAACCGTGCTTTCCCTGATATACATAATTAATTTCGACTTGATGATTGCTGTTTTCTTCTTTTAACTTTTTCGGCGTGTCGATTACCTTTATTTCACCGTCAGCGATAAAAGCTACCCTGTCACAAAGCAAATCCGCATCCATCATGTTATGAGTAGTCAGGAAAACCGTTGTGCCTTTTTTCCGTTCTTCCTCAATGATACCCCGGAACAGTACCGCGCCCTGCGGGTCAAGTCCGTTTGTCGGTTCATCTAAAAACAAAAGCTGCGGATTGTTCAGTAACGCCCGTGCCATGCTAACACGCTGCCGCATTCCTTTGGAGCAGGAAGATACAGGCTTTTTCAAGAAGTCCTTTTTAAACTCCAACAGCTCCAACAGTTCGTTTATGTCGCGCCGGCTGTCTGCAGGATAAAATGAAGCAAAATAGTGCAGATTGTCGAGTGCGCTTAAATTCGTGTAGAGATATGGAAATTCAAACAGCACACCGATTTTCTCCCGAAAGTTCTTTTGCTCAGACCCCAAAGCCTTACCGAAAAGGCGGACATTTCCCCCATATCCTTGTAGAATGCCCGTCAAAATTTTCTGTGTGGTAGACTTTCCGGAACCATTCGGGCCTAAAAATCCGAATATCTCACCGTCAGCTACGGAAAAGGTCAATCCATGCAGGGTTTGTTTTTGTTTCTGGTATGAGAAAGTTAAATTTTCAACCTCAATCATTCTTCATCACCCCATTTGTCTTTTCGCTTATCTTTTTGTTCTTTCTGGCGTTTGCTCCACCAATTCATAAATTTAACTTTGAATGGAAGAGAGACTGCCGCCACCACGATAATAACCAGCCACTAATACCATTCCAATCCTAAAAACATATCCTTTTCCTCCTATCTGTTTTAATAAGGTCAGTCTATGAAAATGCGGTGAAATCGAAGTGTGGCGGCTGTGAAATCGATGTGAAATAAAAAAGCCCTGCTTCATTTAAGAGCAAGGCGTTTCCTCGTTTCGGCTTTATGCAATTATGGAGAAATCAAAATAAAATTCAACACCGTTTGGTTTGTTTTCAACACCATAGTCCGTTTCACACATGGACAGGATTTGAGCGACGATAGAAAGGCCAAGGCCGGAGCTGTTAAAGGTGTTATTTTGTGAGGACTTTCCGCGGTAAAATTTCTCCCAAATCATTGGAATATCCTGCGGCGGTATCTGTTCCCCTTGATTGAAGATTGAAAACCGCAATTTACTTTCCCTCCGGATAACAGATAAATGAATTTCACCGCTATCACAGACATGGTTTTTTGCGTTTTGTATCAAATTATTAAGGACCTGCTCCATGCGGTATTTATCGGCATAAATAAAGGCTTTTTCGTCCGGCAGTTCATAAGTAAAACGGTAATTTGCATTTGGTGTGTCTATCAGTAAACGTCCGGCGACAGTTTCGGCCAGCTCTATAAAGTCAAAGCGTTCCTCTGACAGCTTTGCGGCCCCCGCTTCCAATGCAGACAAATCAAGCAGGGAAACAATCATAGTATTCATGCGGTCTGTTGCAGATAAGATAACCTCCATGTAATGCTGTTTTTTCTGTTCATCGGTTTCCTCTTTCAGCCCCTCAACATAGGCGCGGATAAGGCCAAGCGGCGTTTTCATTTCATGGGATAAGCTGTCAACCAATTCTTTTCTCTGCGTCAATAGTAAATGCTGCTTCGTCGCTTCTTTTTCAAGCTGCTTATTGGCTGCTTCCAGTTTTTCAAGAGCTTCCCCCAGATTAGAAAACATTGTATTCAGGTTTTGTGAAAGCTCTCCAAATTCATCCTCCGCGTGAATATTGCAATGCGCTGAAAAATCTAACTTTGCCATTTGCCTCGCCGTGCGGTTGATTTCATCGAGCGGCCTTGAAATAAAACGCCCCAGCATAGCGTCCACGCCGATGATAACCGCCACCAATAGCCCAAACCAAATAACAAAGGCTATGCTTCGATTGGTTGGTAATTCCGATGTAAAAACATAAAAAAAGACGATAATGCCACCCGCTAATTTTGAAAGTAGCAGCACTTTTTTCCGAACCGTATTCAATCCAAACCACGCATTTATCTTTTTCATCATCATACCTCGAACTTGTAGCCGGAACGTATCAACGTAACGATATGATGCCCCTGCGCACCAAGCTTTTGCCGCAGAGTCTTGATGTGTGTATCCACTGTCCGGGTATTTCCCCCGAAATCATATCCCCAAATACGGTTTAACAGTTGTTCGCGGGAAAACACTTGATTTTTATTCTGCATGAAAAAACGCAATAGCTCAAACTCCTTATAGGTTAAGTCAATATCGTCGCCCGCTGCAATAACGCTGTGTGAAGCCGTTGCTAAAGTCAGATCGCCGACAGTTAAGGTTTCCTGGGTATTTTCAGACGAGGAACGGCGTAGCAAGGCATTGACCTTTGCTAACAGCACCTTGGGGCTAAACGGTTTTGTCATATAATCATCGGCGCCGTAATCATAGCCCTTTAACTTGTCATCCTCCCCCTCCTTTGCCGTAAGAAAAATGATAGGGAAATTATACATTTCTCTCGCTATCTTACAGACAGAAAAGCCGTCCAGGTGCGGCATCATAATATCTAAAATCGCCAAATCCACGGGATTGTTTTTCAAAATCGTAACAGCGTCAATGCCATCGTCTGCCGTAATGCAGGAATGGCCGCCACGCTTCATGTACTCCACAATAATATCCTGCATATTTTTTTCATCTTCTGCAATCAAAATAGTAGCCATACAAATTTACTCCTTTCCTCTGAATGATTCATTTCGTCGCCCGTCGGCGGGTCTTTCCGCGTCTTTTGGTATCAGGCATATATGGCTGATACGCTCAATAACCGGTATTCCGTTATCCTCGCAGAGCTTCTGTACGCATCGTTCTGAAATACCCCATTTTATCGCAGCTTCCGGGGCAGTTGTATAATCCATATACTAATTGTCATTTCTGTTTTATATCGGTATAAATCTTATAAGCTATACGAAATTATTTTTTTTATTTTCTGTGTATATTTTTTCAATGCGGGGACATACTGTTAATATCATCGGAACCCCCTCCTTTGATGATTCATAAACCAGGCGGCTCTGCCGCCGGTTTATGATTACGCAAGATAAATAATTACTTATCCTCCCATTGCGGGGAGGATTCCTCCCCTAGTTCAAAGTCCCTCCTGCAGCAGCAGTGCTGTAGGGGGGACTTTGCTTTTTAACTGAAAATATTTTCACAGCCTTCCCTTACCATTTTCCGTTCTATATAACCGGAAATAATCAAATTCACAAATCCGATCGTTTTCATCCGGCACCATACGGATGCCGCACTCTGAGAATCCAAGCTTCTCTACCACACGCCTTGACTCTACATTTTCAGGCTTCACAATCGCAACTAACACATCCAGCCCGGCTTGTTCAAAAGCAAACCTCACAACAGCCTTGGCAGCTTCAGTCACATACCCATTATTGCGATATTCGCCGGATATGCCATACCCGATCTCCACTTCACCGTCCAGCTCAGGCTTGCTGTGAATATATACACGACCAATACACTGATTTGTTTCCGCCAGCCAAATATAAAAATTAACAATCAGCCTTCCTTCCTCATTTTTTTCTTTTACCCACCGGAGCCAATCGAGCACGTCTTCATCTGTTTTAAATTCATCTCTGCCAAAATCCCTGATTACCGCCACATCAGCTTCCGTAACAGTACGCAGAAACAACCGTTCTGTTCTTAACTCCATAGAATACCTCCCTCAAAATTCTTTTCCACTTCCCAATTCCTTATCCCTCAATATTACACTTTGTTCTTTACCATATACCTTTCCCCCACTTCTATTCCACTCCCGCTTACCGCATACCACTTCTTCATATTTTATAATAAAACCAAAGTACCGCAAGCGCAACACATACAAAAGCCATACATCAAAGAACAATTTGTAACAGTTCAAACAGGTCAGCGCATTTACTGCGCAGGCCAGCGCTTCGCGCTGACCATAAGAAAGCGATCCAGGAATGCTGAAATCCATCCCAAAAGGCCCTGGCCCTCCACACGAAAACATTGCTCTTTTTGTTGTATTGATATATCATAGGAGTAGAGCGTCCCACACACAGGGACCGCAAACTTGCAAAGTGAGGTATCACCTATGAAGCTTAACACAAAACGGACCATTCTGGTCGGTCTGGCCTTTCTGTCGATCAGCGCCTTCTGGCAGCTCTACGACAGCATCATCCCGCTGATTCTGAAAAACACCTTCCACATCAGCGACACCATTTCCGGCGGAATTATGGCGATTGACAATGTCCTGGCTCTTTTTATGCTTCCGTTTTTCGGAAGCCTGTCCGATAAGGTACATACGAAGCTGGGCAGACGTACGCCCTTTATCCTCTGCGGTACTGCGGCGGCGGTAATTGCCATGCTTTTCCTGCCCTTTGCGGATAATATCGGTTCCCTGGCCCTTTTTGTTGTGGCATTGTGCGTTACGCTGATTGCCATGGGCAGCTACCGTTCCCCTGCCGTTTCCCTGATGCCCGACGTTACGCCCAAGCCGCTGCGCTCCAAGGCGAATGCCATCATCAACCTGATGGGTGCGGTTGGCGGCGTGATTTCCCTGATCCTGATTTCCACGCTGGTACCGAAAACCGGCAAGCCCAATTACCTCCCCATTTTCCTGATCGTTGCACTGGTAATGGTTGCCGCGGTGCTGCTCCTTTTATGGAAAATAAAGGAAAATCCGCTGCGTGAGGAACGTGAGAAAATCGACCGTGATCTGGATATTGCGGAGGGTACGGTGGAAGAAACGCAAACCGCCAATGCCCCCATGCCTCCTGAAGTAAAAAGGAGCCTGATACTTATCCTGATTTCCGTTTCCTTCTGGTTCATGGGCTACAATGCGGTAACTACCGCTTTTTCCAAATATGCGCAGATTTACTGGGGAATCCAGGGCGGCGGCTTTGCCAACTGCCTGCTGGTTGCCACAATTGCAGCCATCTGCTCCTATATCCCTGTGGGAGCCATTGCTTCCCGCATCGGGCGTAAAAAAACGATTCTGGGCGGTATAGTGCTGCTTGCCTCCATGTTTGCCCTGGGCGCGACCGTAAAGGAATACCATGTATGGATCAACGGCCTGTTCGCCCTGGTTGGCGTGGCCTGGGCGGCCATCAATGTCAATTCCTATCCGATGGTGGTTGAAATGAGCAAGGGCAGCGATATCGGTAAATTCACCGGATTTTACTATACCTTTTCCATGGCGGCGCAGATCGTCACCCCTATTCTTTCCGGTTTCCTGCTCCAGCATGTAGGCTATCATACTTTGTTCCCTTATGCCGCGCTTTTCGTTACGGCCGCCTTCTTCACCATGCTTTTTGTAAAGCACGGCGACAGCAAGCCGATTCCGAAAAAAAGCAAGCTGGAAGCATTCGATGTAGATGATTAAAAAGCCATTGACGCAGATGATTAAGGAGATAAATGGAAATGGATAAAAAGAAGAAAACACCAAAGCAGATTGCGGCCCTTGTATGCGTGGGCCTGCTGCTCCTGCTCTATCTGGCAACGCTGGTGGTTGCATGCCTGAACTTTCCGGGCGCCGACCGCCTGTTCCAGGCCTGCCTGGTGGCAACGGTCGGGCTTCCCATCCTTTTGTGGATATATATCTGGCTGTTCGGCAAGATTAAGGAACGCAGGCAGGGTCAGGATAATTCCAACGGAAAATAAATACTGAAAAAAGAAAGCCAGGCTGCTATCCCATACCGCCTGGCTTTCCTTTTTGTTTTCGGGCAGAGCCTTGCCGCTCCGCCCGTTTTTACTGCTTTTTCCTGATACCTGTAAATCTCCTGACGAATCTATTTTACCGCAAATCAGTATATGCTGTCTACACCCAGCTGCAAAAGTTCCTCCTGCGCCTGCTTCAGGCTCCGGAAAAGGATGGTATGTATGCCCAGTCCGGCCGCCGTATCCAGATTGGACTGTATATCATCCAGGAACACACACTCTTCCGCTTTCAGGCCATACCTGCCAAGCAAAAGTTTGTAAATCGCCGGATCCGGCTTGATAACTCCGTCCCGGTAGGAAAGGATGCCGCCGTCCACATATTCCAGGAAATCCATGGCATCCTCGTTGTCCCGTTTCACCTTATCGGAAAAATTGGAGAGGACAAGCACCTGATACCCTGCGCTTTTCAGCTTCTGAATCCAGGGGATCGCATAATCAGCCCTTGTTACAATGCCGTGAAGGCTGACAAAAATCTGGCGTATCTCCTTTTCCACGGTAGGATCATTGTTTATGAACCCGGCCAGCATTTCGTCATCGCTTAAAAAGCCCCTGTCAAACTCATGCCAGAACGGATTGTCCACCGTTGCCTTTCCCACCCTTTCCTCGGTTTCCGGCGGGAAACCGAAGCTGTGGATAAAATTTTTCCAGCCGAAAACCGTCAGCACATTGCCTATGTCAAAAATAACCGTACGAATCATTCGCGTCCCTCTCTGCCTTATCTTCCCTGCGTAACAAATCCAGCACCTGCGCGGCTGGTTTCATGATAAAACACCTTGTATTACTCCAGCTTCTGCAGCATCCGTTTTTCCTGTTATCTGCAAAGAGCGCTCTGTCTGTAAATAATATCCTCTCTGCCGGGGCCGTTGCTCACCATAGTAATGGGATAGCCGATATGCGCTTCCACGAACTCAATATATTTTCTGCAGTTTTCAGGCAGTTCCTCATATTTCCTGATGCCCCGGATATCGCATTTCCAGCCGGGCAGCGTTTCCAGGACGGGCTTTGCTTTTTCCAGCTTCCAGGTGACCGGGAAGTCCTCCGTCACCGTGCCGTCCACCTCATATCCTGTGCACACCGGAATCTCATCCAGATAGCCCAGCACGTCAAGAACGGTAAAGGCCACGTCCGTAGTTCCCTGGAGACGGCAGCCATATCTGGAGGCCACACAGTCAAACCAGCCCATCCGGCGGGGACGTCCTGTGGTGGCGCCGTATTCTCCGCCGTCGCCGCCCCTGCGTCTGAGTTCCTCCGCTTCCTCCCCGAAAATTTCGGATACAAACGCGCCGGCGCCCACTGCGGAGGAATAAGCCTTGCATACGGTAACCACCTGCCTGATTTCATAGGGCGGAATGCCTGCGCCGATGGCGCCATAGGCGGCCAGCGTGGAGGATGAGGTTACCATGGGGTAAATTCCGTGATCCGGATCCTTCAGCGTTCCCAGCTGTCCCTCCAGGAGGATATTTTTCCCTTCTTTAATGGCTTTGTCCAGATAAGCAGAGGTATCGCATACGAAGGGAGCGATTATGTCCCGGTATTCCTGCAGGGTTGCATACAGCTCCTCCACATCCAGCAGAGGCTTGTGGTAAAGATGCTCCAGAAGCACATTTTTCGTTTCACATACACTGGCCAGTTTTCCTTTCAGGCCTTCCTCATCAAACAGCTCGCATACCTGGAAGCCGATTTTCGCATATTTGTCGGAATAAAAAGGGGCAATGCCCGACTTGGTTGAGCCGAAGGATTTTCCGCCCAGCCTTTCTTCCTCATATTGATCAAAAAGAATATGGTAAGGCATTACAATCTGCGCCCGGTCGGAAACAAGGATATTCGGCATGGGTACGTTTCTGTCCGTAATGGAATGTATTTCATTGATAAATACCGGAATGTTCAACGCAACGCCGTTTCCGATAATGCTCGTCGTATGTCTGTAAAAAACACCGGACGGAAGGGTGTGAAGCGCAAATTTGCCATAGTCATTGACAATCGTGTGTCCTGCGTTCGCACCGCCCTGGAATCGGATGATAATGTCTGCTTCCCTGGCCAGCATGTCCGTGATTTTACCTTTTCCTTCGTCGCCCCAGTTAGCGCCTACCACTGCTTTTACCATTTCTTATTCCTCCTGTTTCAAATCTGCGTCCCCGAAAGGACATCTGCCTGCCGCAGATTGGCAAAAGTGCCGCTCCACAACAAAAAAAGCGGGCTTTTACAAAACCATTTTTGTAAAAAACCCGCTTTCTGCGTCTTTTACTTTATGATTATATATTATTATTAACCATAAGTAAAATCAATATTTATTATGTAAGAAATAAGTACAGCTTATAGATTTACCTTTTTAAATCAGTCATAAAGGTTGGGAGCAACCTTGGGATCGTCCATGTTTTCAGCAGTATACCACTGGCATCCTGTATCAACATCACTTACGGGCTCGCCCTTGATGGCCTTTACACACAGCTCAACGGTTTTGTAGCCAATCTGCAGAGGATCCTGGGTAACAGCGCCTGCCAGCTTGCCTTCTCTGACTGCTGTTTTAATCAGCACGCCGGAGTCAAATGCAACGCCGACCACGTCCTTGCCCAGTTTGCCGATGTTTGCGTCACCGTTAATCAGACCTTCGCCTGAGAACTGGTTGGAGCCATAGATGCAGATGGTGTCAGGCTTGTTTAACAGGTTCTGAGCGTCAACGGAAGAAAGGTCTGCACTTACGGATGCGGGAACTGCTACGTCGATGATAACATCTGCGCCGTCAACCTTGTTTGCCCATTTGTCATGGCCTTCTACGGAAACGGTCTTGCCGTCTGCTTCCAGAAGGGATTTCATCTTATCAACGAAGCCTGAGCCACGCTGTACGATGGATTCAGAGTTAGCTTCCTGGTTCATAACGCCGATTCTTACGGTGCCGGTTGCGGATGCAACTTTGTCTTTGATCAGCTTGTAGGTTTCATCAGCAGCCAGTTCGCCTGCTTTGTAGTTATCGGTTGCCGCATTGGCAACGATAGCGCCTTCGGGAGCACCGGGTACGCCGGAGTCAAAGCCGACAATCGGGATGCCTGCTTTCTGGATTTCCTTAATCGTATCCAGGCATGCTTCTGTATCAAGAGCTGCCAGGCCGATTGCGGGCGGATTGTTATTGAATGCGTTGTTCAGCATCTGTACCTGCTGTGCGATATCGGATTCGGTATCGGGTCCCTGGAAATCAATTTCCACGCCGTATTCCGCAGCAGCTTCATTTGCCCCCTGGAGCACTGCCTGCCAGAACTGATGCTGGAAGCCCTTGGATACCAGATAGATCTTTCCCGTAATTTCTGTAGAAGCCTGTGCCGTATCTGCCGCTGCTTCTGAAGAAGCAGGCTCTGCAGGCGCTTCCGATTTTGTCTCCGCGGGCGCCGGTGTGGACGCTGCAGGAGCCGTTGTGGAAGCATTGCTTCCGCAGCCAGCCAGCATGCTTGCTACCATAGCCGCACCCAATGCGATACTGAGTAATTTCTTTTTCATGTAAAACCCTCCTTTAAAATTTGAAATACCCCCGGCTCTTCTTCCGCCGGTTTTGTAATCAAAAACCTTCATATCGTTCCTTTTTTGATATGACAGGCATTACAAACATTTTCTGTAACTGTCTGAAAGCTTCCTGTTTCTGCTCAGACTTTTTTCTTTTTCTGTCTGTTCATGACATCCATGAATACTGCGAACACCAGGACTACGCCGGTAACCGCCTGCTGCCAGTTGCTCTGCAGCCCCACAAAGGGAAGGCCGGTCTTCAGCACGGACATGATAAACACACCAATCAGGGTACCGGAAATGGTTCCGTAGCCGCCGCTCATGGAAGTGCCGCCGATTACCACGCCTGCGATGGCATCCAGTTCGAAGCCGCCGCCCCCTCCGGGAAGGATGGTGGAATAGATGGAGGCATAGGCCAGGCCTGCCAGGCCAGCCAGCGTGCCGCTGATGATATAGGCAAGCGTTCTCCATTTTGCAATGTTAACGCCGGAAAGCCTTGTTGCTTCACTGTTGCTGCCCAATGCCACGATATAACGGCCGGGCCGGGTCTTATTGAGCAGGATGGACGCCAGGATGGCGATAACAATCAGGAGAATAAAACCGGTGGGGATCAAAATGCCGTTCTGGTTGATTTTGAAGATATTGCGGAACCAGCCTTCCGCCTGGCTGGACTGCGGCCAGGTAACGCTCTGCGCCTTGGTAAAAATGGAACCGAGGCCTTTGGAAAGCATCATGGAACCCAGCGTTGCGATAAAGGGAGGCAGATGCATGTAGGACACCATCAGGCCGTTCAGAAGCCCGAACAGGGCGCCGATGAAGATACACACTAAAAGCCCCAGGGCCACAGGCAGATGATACTTGGTAATCAGCTGTCCGGAAATCAATGCGGAACAGGTGAGCACGGTTCCAATGGAAAGATCGATGCCGTCCGAGGTGATGGCGAAGGTTACGCCGATTGCCATCAGACCGATATAATAAGAGGCATCAAAAATGTTGACCAGTGTTGCATAGGACCGGAATGCCGGATTGATGAACCCGAATACCAGGTACAGGATAATCAGGGCCAGTAAGGCGATCAGCCTCTGCGTCCCGATGGATTTTGTAAATTTCGCAAGGGGATTTTTCTTTACGGCCCCTCCCGTATTCGTTATTTTTGCCATGTTTTTCCTCCCTCTTTACATGCCTACCGTAGCGGCCTGCATGATTACTTCCTGTGAAGCCTTCTCTATCGGAATTTCCGCTGTTTTTCTTCCCTCGCACATAACCAGGACCCTGTCGCTCATGCGCAGGATTTCCGGCAGTTCAGAAGAAATCATGATAATGGACTTGCCTGAGGTGGCCAGTTCGTTCATCAGATGATAAATCTCGCTTTTGGCCCCCACATCGATACCTCTGGTCGGTTCATCGAAAATCAGGATATCACAGTCCCTTACCAGCCACTTGGCGATAACCACTTTCTGCTGGTTCCCGCCGGAAAGGCTGAGCGTGGGCGTGGTGACTGTGGGCGTCTTGGTATTCAGACGCTCCACATAGTCCTGTGCCGTGCTTTCCTCGCCCTTCTTATCTATAAACAAACCCTTCACAAATTTTTCCAGAGAGGCCATTGTGGTGTTTTCCGCAATGGTTTTATCCAGAACCACGCCGTAACGCTTTCTGTCCTCCGACAGGTAACCGATTCCTGCCTTCACTGCGTCCTGCGGGCTGTTGATTTCCACTTTTTTGCCGTTGACGTATATATCGCCGCCCTGCTTCTTATCCGCGCCGAAAATAACCCGGGCGGTCTCCGTCCTTCCCGCTCCCATCAGCCCTGAAAATCCCAGGATTTCTCCCTTTCTCAGTTCAAAGCTGATATCCTGCACCATTTTACCGGCCTGCAGATGTTCCACCTTCAGCACCACCGGCGCATTGTCCGGGACATTGCTTACGGACTTTGGTTCCTCATAAATTGTCCGCCCCACCATCATATTGATGATATCGTCCTTGGTACAGTCCTTGCTTATCAGGGTTCCCACATACTCCCCGTCACGCATGACTGTGACTCTGTCGGTAATGATCTTGATTTCATCCATACGATGGGATATGTAAATAATGCCGATTCCTTTTTCCCTTAAATCCCTGATGATTTTAAACAGCTCATTGATTTCCGAATCCGTCAGCGCCGCCGTAGGCTCATCAAATACCAGAACCTTTACCTCTTTGGAAATTGCCTTGGCGATTTCACACATCTGCTGTTTTCCTACGGTCAGATCACCCATCACCTGGGAAGGATCGATACTGATATTCAGCTTTTCAAACAGCTTCGCCGCCTCCTCATTCATCCGCTTGTCGTCTATGATTTTACCCTTCATATACTCCCGGCCGATGAATATGTTCTGAGCCACGGTCAGCTGCTGCATCATATTCAGCTCCTGATGCACAATAGCGATTCCCGCATCCTGGGCCTCCCGTGGATGCGTGAACTCCACTTCCTTCCCTTCATATATAATCTGTCCGCTGTCCTTGGAATAGATCCCGGTCAGAATTTTCATAAGCGTGGACTTGCCTGCCCCGTTTTCACCCATCAGGGCATGTACCTCGCCCCTGCGGACTTCCAGGCTGACTTTTTTCAGAGCATGAACGCCCGGAAAGGATTTATCGATATCCTTCATCGTCAGAATAACTTCCCCCACTTTTTCACCTTCCATCCCTTCTCATTAATTACTGCTTTCTTTCTCATCACTCAAGCCTATGTTTATAGTATAGTGGCATCTTCCCCAACACTAAATGTGATTTCTTACAAAAAAAGGGTAAAAATTTACTGTTCTGTAAATTTTTACCCTTTTTACACCACAAAAGCCACAAAAAAGTTCAATTTATTTGTTGATTCTTGCAACCGCTTTCATATTTTTCCCCCTCTATTCTCCTTTAAAAGGGAAAAGCATTTCCTGGTTTTCGTCCAGGTACATGTTGTCACGGGTTATCAGTACGGAACCGGAATCGATTTCCCTGGGCACTTTTTCACCGTTCAGCACCTTCACGGCGGTTTCCACACCCAGATACCCCATTTTGAATGGATTTTGGATCACCATGCCCTGGAAAATTCCAGCCTCCAGCATTTTGATTTCTTCCAGTGAGCTGTCAAAGCCCACAAAACTGATTTCTCCTGCCAGGCCTTTGTCCACGATGGCGCGGGCGGCACCGACGGCGGAGTATTCATTCAGCCCCACCACCACGTCTACATCCGGATGCTTTTCCAGGACGCCCAGCATAAGCTGATAGGCCTTGTCATAGTTCGAATCACAGAAAACCACATCCGCAATTTTCCCCTGCTCCTCTCCCAACCCTTCCCGCAGGCCTTTTTCCCGTTCGATGGCCGTGGAAGAGTTTTTTACATGGGCGATTACGGCGATTTGGGAATCCGGTTTGAGGATCTCCCGCACATAAGAGCCCTGCAGCTGTCCCGCTTTGATATTGTCCGTGGAAATGATGCATTCTTCCACGTCCTCATTGATTTCCGAGTCAAGAAGGAGCAGGCGTATGCCGCTGTCCACGATCTTGCGGGCCAGCGGAGTGGTTTCCGTATAGCTGGCCGGCGTCAGGACAATAGCGTCCGGATGCTCTGAAATCGCCTGTTCGATCAGAATGTTCTGCATTTCATAATCGTCCTCAGCCTCCGGCGCACGGACGGACAGTTCCACGCCGTATTCCTGCGCCGCCGCTTTTGTCCCATCTATCAGCTGGGTCCAGAAATCGCTGTCGTCAATGATCTTGGAAATAAAAATAATGGAGTACGGCTCTTTTTTGGGTTCCTTGCGCATAAACGCCAGAAGCAAAACCACCGATACCGCCAGCAGAAGAAATATGGCCGACAGAAGTTTTTTCTTATTTATCTTCATTTGTTTCCTGCGCCTCCTCTTCCACAAACGGGATTTTTATCGTGGCTGCCGTTCCCTCGCCGGGGATGCTTTTGTAAAAAATCCCATATTCCATGCCGTAATAAAGCTGGAGCCGCATCTGTACGTTGCAGATTCCTATCCCTGATTTTTCTTCCCCATTCTTTGCATCAAAGATATGATCCAGCACTTCCTGCTCCATCCCCCTGCCGTTATCATATACGGTAAGGTAAATACAGCCATCCCGGTAGGTTCCGGTTATTTTTATCAGACCCTTTCCTTCCTTATATTTGATTCCGTGATAAATGGCATTTTCCACCACCGGCTGCAGCACCAGCTTGATGATCTGCTGGTTCATTATCCCCTCATCCACATCGATTTCGAATTCCATTTTGTCCTGGTAACGCATTTTCTGGATGGTCAGGTAGCTTGCGGCATAATCCACCTCACGCCTGATGGAAACAAGCTCGTCCTCATTGCTGATGCTCTGCCGCAGCAGCCTGGCCAGGGATGAGGTCATAAGCACTACCTCACTGTTCCTGCCGCCCTCCGCCATCCAGATGATGGAATCCAGCGTATTGTACAGAAAATGGGGATTGATCTGCGACTGCAGCGCCTTCAGCTCACTCAGGCGCTTCTGTTCCTGTTCGTAGATGTTCTGCTCCATCAGCTGCTGTATTTTGTATATCATTACATTGAAGGATTTTCCCAGCCCGGCGATTTCGTTATTTCCCTCCGTCTCTACCTGCGTCCCCTCAAAATTGCCGCGCTCCACCTCTTTCATGGAATTTTTCAGCCGTTCCAGCGGACGCGTAATCGCTGAGGAGAATACCACGCACAGCAGCACGGTTACCACCAGAAATCCTGCTGTGATAATAACATACAGCCGCTGTGCCTCTGAGCGCCCCTTCATAAGCTCCGCCATATCCGTTACGCCCACAATGCTCCAGCCGGTTTTCCCCGATATGGAAATAGTATAGAGCTTGCCGCCCGTCCCTTCTTTTTTCAGGAAATAGCCATCCTCGCATTCCAGCACTTCATCCACCATTTCTGTTTTCAGGGAGCTGTAGATAAGCTTCTGCTTGGGATGGTAAATGATTTTGCCGTCAGGATCAATAATATAAATATAATCAGATCCGATGTTATTGCGCTCACACAGGTCTTCCAGCGCCTTATAGTTCAAATCGATGAAAAAAACGCCCACCGTTTCCCCCGTATCCGGGTTCTCGATTCCGCGGCTCATGGTAATTACCCATTTATAATTATCCTTAATCACATTCTGCACATGGGAGGAGGTGAGCCAGGTCCCGCCCTTATCCCTCACCTTGCCGTACCAGTCCACACTGTACAGGGGAATGTTCACATTAAGGACATCGTTTCCATCATTGATGATTCCTTTATCCTCTTCGGAAACCACGGCAATATTGGAAATATCCTTCCGTGTTTCCAGTACCGTGGAAAACTGGGTCACAATCCTCCGGTACAGGTTGGGATCTCCCGCAGATTTTTTATCCAGCAGGTAGTTCTGCACATCGCTGCTGTGAGCCACCATGGAGGATATGTTTTCCATATAATCAATGTAGGAATCAATGTCCCTGGTCACCTGCCCGGTCAGGCGGGTGGTATAATCTATGGAATTATTTAATATCGTCCGTTCCGTATAGTTCAAGGATATAATGTAAAAAAAAGTGAGCGTTGCCACTATCAAAACGGAAAACACCGCCAGCATGTTGGTTCTGATGCTGGAAAAGGGCAGCTTTATCCGGTGGCCCCCCGCTTTCTCCTGCCTTTTCATCACATCCCCCTCTTTTCCCTGGCGTACTCTGTAGGTGATTTTCCCGTAGCCTTTTTAAAGGCGGCGCTGAAATAATGAGGATCTGAAAAACCTACCTTTTCAGCGATTTCATAATTTTTCAGAGCGGTGTTTTCCAGCAGATCCCTCGCCTTCTGCATCCGTATGCCGGTAAGCGCCTCCATGAAGGTTTCCCCTGTGACGCTTTTAAAAATGGCGCTGAAACGGCTGGTACTGATATTCAGATAAGAGCATATCGAATTCAGTCCCAGTTCGTTTTCCCCATAATGTTTTTCTATGTAATCCATGGCAAGGAGCGCATATTTCTTCCCGCCGTCATTTTTCCCCGTATCCAGCATTTCCGCCGCTTTCCGGTAGTAGCCCTCCATCACGGAAAGCGCCTGTTCCAGGCTTACGGCGCTCATCATCCCTTCCAGCGCCCGTTCTTTTTCCCAGACGATGTCCTGCTCCTCCAGCTGAAAGGAACGCAGAAGCTCCGGAACCGCATCCAGCTGCTGCTGCAGATACATGTGCACCCTTTCTTTGGTCCAGCCGGCTGTGCGGACGCCTTTTTTCATTTTTTCCATAATCCGGGAAACAGCTTGGGTATCGCTGTGCTTGACGGCATCCAGGATTTCTTCCGCCGCCAGCTCCGTTTCCGTCTGTTCCCCCGTATGCTGACGGATATCCTCCATCACAAACAGGGACTCCTCCCCGAAAATATAGCGGCACTGAAGCGCTGCCAGCGCATCTTCATAGGAATGGAACAGATCCTGACGTTCTCTGATACAGCCGCCGATTCCGATATTGGTCTTCATTCCCAGGATTTCCTTCAGCCGTCCGTTGATCTCCTCCGCAATGGCCCGGCTTTCCCGGCAGAACTCCACCGGCTTATTGCTCTCCAGCAGGAGGACCGTGCGGTACTCCTTCCCCTGAAACACCTCTCCCGCGCCGTATTTTTCCACAATTTCCTGTGATACATTGTATACGACAAAGGCGATAAGGGCGCGTTCCTGTTTCTTCTTATCATCCAGGCTGTGCACATCCCTGTAGTCCTCTATCTCTATCACTGCGACCCGGAAAGCATTCCCCCAGAGGGTTATTCCCAATTCCTCCAGCTCCCTGTCATTTTCCTCACGTGTCTTGTCTCCCATGACAAGGCTCATGAGCACATCGGAGCGCACAAGGAGGTGGTTTTTGTGATAGGTGGTGCTCAGCCTGCCGATAAGCTCTTCATTTTTCCTGCGTTCATCTATTTTTTCACCGATTTGGATCAGCACCCCGGACAGCTCCGAAGCGGTGACCGGCTTGAGCAGATATTCGGACACCTGATATTTCAGGGCCTGCTTGGCATATTCGAATTCATCATAACCACTGAAAATGATGATCTTAATCTGCGGATATTCATGATAAAGGAATTCGCTCAGCTGGAGGCCGTCCATATATGGCATACAGATATCAGTCAGAACCACATCCACCTCATGGCCCTGCACATAGTCCCTTGCCTCCCTGCCGTCGGCGCAGACCGCAACCAGCTCATATCCCAGCTTTTCCCACGGAATATTAGCGCTTATTCCTTCTCTTGTTAAAATCTCATCATCCACCACAATCGCTTTTATCATAGTTCCCCCGGTATTCCGTCAGCCTTCCAAGTCCGCCCCATACGGACTTTTTGCCTGTCTTATCTTTATCATACCGGAAAAATATGGAAGTGTCTATGAAATGTTCTTTTTTCATCTTTCCATCTGAATCAAAGACCTCGCGGCAGTCGCCAAATATCCATGCAAGCATGGCTACTTGGCTCGTTGCTCGCAGGAATAAAAGCATTTATTGACTCACAACCACTTTTTTAATCTGCAGTAAACCTTTTCCTCAATCTCTTCTGCTATAGCTCTGGCTTTATAAGGATCAAGCTTTATATCCTCAGCAACAGCCAGCAAATCCTTTATTCCCGGATTTTCCCCATTTCCATTCACTGTTGTTGCATGTTCTCCGCCAATAGAATTACTGTATGTCAAGTCATATGCTGGTGATAGAACCCATTTTTTCTGACTTTCATCATAAAGGAATGAAAAATTTTTGGAATGGTCATCTCTGTTATGCGCAAAAACATTAAAACACATAAGACGATAAAGCTGCTCCAGCTGGCTATAATCATTCGTCAATTTCAAAGTAAGCTGCATCAGAATATTATAATCCAAATTAGGAATTCTATGAGATGTTTCCAGCAATGCGCTGACAGAAACCATATGAATCCTCTTTCCCCCATTTCTGTCAAATCTTTTAGTTGCGAAGTAACCCTGACAAAGCTTACTTGGCATCAACCGGGTCTCCTCCATCCTGATGCCGCATTCTTTTGCGCAAAGAGAATACTCATATTCCTGTACCCCTATGTTTCCCTTATCATAGGAAGACGCAAACTTCACTATCCATTCTTCTCCATCAATAATATAATTTACCTTGGGTCTTGCCCCGCCGGAAGAACCGCCTAATTGAAAAAGCTCATCAAGATTTTCACTATCATTCGATTTCATAATAGCCTCGCAGCCTTTGGCCAGGTCATCCAAAGATACGTCCTTATCATCGGAGACCAGCTTATTTTCAGGGTAATAAGTTAATGCTCCCATACCGGAGGATCCCACTATTGCCAAGCGGTTCAATGCATCTACCTTTACAGGATTCATACCTTCTTTTCGCAGCATCCTGTCCACCAGCAATCTTCCCCAACCATCCGGGAGGCTGTCTGCAAACACGCCAAAGGTTCCTTCAAACGGATCAAATCCTTTGGGAGTAAAAACCCCGGACTGAAGCGGCAGAGAGACCGGGCTGACCGAAAATCCGTTTCGCAGCCAATCCGCATCGTACTCAAAGGCTGTGAGCTTATCTTTTGTAACCGCAAGCGTCCCTACTTTTCGCTTATCCATAAATACAGACAACATTTTATTATCGTTCATTTAAGACCTCCTCAATGGACGCGTAGCCTTTTTTTGTAAACAGCCCGTCAAAGTCGTTTTCATACCCCAATGCAAATGCAATTTTTATGAGCGAAGATAATGATATCTCTCCGGTACGTTCAAAACGTTTTATGGATCCCAAACTCACATCCGAATATTTCGCCAGCTGTACCTGTGTTATTTTTTTCTCCTTTCTCCTTCTGCTCATACGGCCTGCAATATCTTTACTTATTTCTCCTGGTGATCTCAAAAAATCAAAGTTATTCATAGCTAATATTTTAACCTTTTTTGTAGTTTTAATCAATAAAAGATTAAGATATTATTCTTTTTTATTATTGTTCTGTTTCTGTTCACTCCGAAAACCAGTAACTGCATAAATCCAGTAAAAATTGCCTGCAGCAATGGGATTTATGCACTCTTGAATCACTTTCTTACATACTGTGCAGTAAATGCACAGTACTGAGTGAATAATAACATTCATCATCAGCCGCGGGATGTATCTGCGGCCGGTTCCCGATCCTGGAACCGCTTCAGCTGGGCATTCAGCTTCCTGACCTTTTTATCCGCCGCAAGCCAAAGGATGCCCTCCGCAGCCAGGCAGACAGCCAAAACCATTATCATAAAGGGTAAAAGCGTACTGAAATCCGTCCCTCCCAGGAAAAATACGATGCCAACCATTATCGCTTCTATCAAAATAAGCTGTATGATTTTGCGGAGAAGCATCTGCTTCACTGTAAGCTCTTTTCTGCTGTAGAGCACGGCTGAGGGCAGAATCCCCAGAAAACCGTAGAACACCGGGAACAGAAGGGCCTCATAGCCAAACCTGGTATCCGGGGCATAGATCATCCCCATAAAGGCCATCCCCAGGTTTATGCAGGTTACCACGACAAAAAAACTGATAAACACCTGTCCCATAAATTCCTTTTTACTCATTTTGCAGCCTCGCTTTCAACGCATTTACATATTTTCTGGAAATAATGATGTCCTCGCCGTTCGTCAGCCTTGCGGAGAGCCGCCCGTTCAGGCCGGGTCGCAGGTACGAAACCCGCATCAGGTTCACCACCGCCGTTCTGGAGCAGCGGAAGAATTCCCCGGAGCAATAGTTTTCTTCAAAGGTATATAGTTTCATTTTAAGCTCGTACACATTTTTTTCCGTATAAATATACAGGCGGTTGTCCACGGCTTCCGCATAATATACGTCCGAAAGCGGTATGCAGTACATTCTGTCCGTGTCATAGCCCTCCAGCTTTTCCTGGCGCAGCTTGACGAAGCGCTCTATTTCCCGTATACTTTCCGTCACCTCATGGCATTGGATCAGGACCTGTTCTTCTTTTTCCCGGCCAATCTGTTCCACCGTTACGCGCATTGCCTGTTCCCGGATCCGCAGCTGACAGGCGCTGCCGCAGTCAGGCGAATCCTTTCCTTTTCTGATTTTTAAATGAGTCTTCCTGTGCAGGCCTTACAGCATCTGTTCCGCCTGCAGTACGGTTATGCATGGCTACGACTGCATGCGGGCCTCAAGTGGGCCAGGGTTCGGAGGCATGCCGGAAGGCTGCCGGAAGACTGCCGGAGGACTGTGCTGTTTCTGGTTTCTAATACGTTTCCTGTAGAGAAAGCGTTCCCTGTCCCTTCAGATAATAATCAAAATAATCCCTGATGATTCCGTTCATCGTGACCAGACATTCCCCCGCATCCCTCTTTCCGGTCCCAAGCAGCGCTGCCAGCGGCGGGGAAAAAAGAGGAAGATCCGTAAAATTCATATGCCCGGCATCGGTAAACTGAATCTCTCTTCCATCCTTTGCCAGTGACAAAATTACATGATTCACATATTGATCGCCGTATTTCTGCCCCTGATCATAATGTTCGGAGGTATCGATGCATAAAAGGGGGACCGGGTAAGGCTCCGTGTTCATCTGGTATTTTCCGTCCGCAAAGCCGGTTTCCTCGCCCAGCATAGTCCCGTCCAGATCGATGACAGCCCGCACCTGCGGCCGTTCCCGTCCAGCCGTCACCGCAGCCGCGCCCCCAAGGGAATGTCCGAAAAGCCCGATATTGTCAGGATCCGTTATGGAAAAAGGAAGGGACGCACCCTCTTCTCCACAAAGCCTTGTTATCTCATCCATTACAAAGTTCAAATCATCTGTCCGCAGCTGAATCCAAGGCCTGGTCACCCGAAAGTTTTCTTCTTCCGGCATGCCGTCTCCATTTATTCTGAAAATATCACTCATAAACTGCTTATCCACAATAATCACTTCCCCATCGTCCAGCTCTGAAAAAATCGCATGATATGGATGCTCCACACTGCATACCACATATCCGTTGGAGGCAAGCTCGGTATAGGCCGAATAATTGTTCATCCTGTACCCGAAGGCGCCATGGGAAAACACGATCAGCGGGAAGGTTTCCCCCTCCCCGGAAACAGGATACCAAAACTGCACCGCCACCCGCCTGGACGAACCATCGGAGCAGAATTCCTCCTCCCTCGCATCATCCGTCCAGGTAAAGCTTACCGTCTCGTAAGCGTAGCCGCCGGTTACAGGCAAAGGTATCATAGGCGGGAACAAAAGGGCCGGTATCATGCAGAGGAACAAAAGCAATAAATGAACGGGAAGGGCCGACGGATGGTATTTTGCCGCCTTTCTTATTTTGCCGTCCTTCTTTTTTCCCTCAGGAAAAAGAAAGTAAGCAGATATAAGGCCGCACACAAGATAAATGCCCGGAAACAGCCAGGCTGTATCAAGGGGCAGCCCACCAAATATGACAAGCAGCAGGAAAATCAGGATTTCTGCGGTAATAAAACCCATTTGAACCGCCGGTATCCGTTTCCTTTTGTAGAAAAAGATGCCTTCCTTCACCAACTCCGCTATAAACAAAATTGCCAGAAAAAAATAACTCATGCCACTCCTTCATTGCCGCTTTCTGTCCGGCCGACCGACTGATTTTTAATGTCTGCTGTCAGTATAGGGCAGGAAAAGCGTATCCGCAATGCGCAGGGAAGCGGAATGCAGAAATGGAGCGTGAAATGCATATTCATATTTTAAGTTGGAAGGCGCCGCTTTGTAAATTACATAACATCCACTGTTTCTATTGCCAATGTATCCAGATGTTTTAGCAGCATCTCCTTTGTAATGACGCATAGTGCCAGCCAGGAGGCTTTTTTCTTTTCATCTTTCTCGCTTATTATATGGTTTTCATGGTAAAATTTCGAAAAGGCCACTGCTATCTGGTAAGCATTTTCACAGACAATATTGGGGGCTTTCTCATAAAAGGCGTTTATAAAAGCGCTGCCGCTGAGTGCAATTTTTAACAATAATTCTCTTTCACTTTCTGAATAAATTCCCTGCAGTTTTACCTTTCCGCAGTTGATGTCGGTTTTCCTGAGGATTGAATTGATACGGGCAACCGTATATAGAAGATAGACGCCTGTTTTGCCCTCCGATGCCATAAATTTATCCGTATCAAAAACGTAGTCCTTGGAATAGTGGTTAATTAAGTCACCGAATTTCACCGCGGCTATCCCTATTTTCTCCGCTGCGGCTTTTTTGTCCGCCTCCGCTATATTATCTGATGATTTTAATTTTTCATAGGAACAGGCTGTTACCGAATCCAGCAGCTCTGACAGCTGCATTACTCCGCCGTCCCTGGTTTTAAACGGCTTGCCGTCTTTTCCGTTTACCGTTCCAAAACACAGATGGGCAAGCTCCGTGCTTTCTGGTATCAGCTCTGCCTTCCGGGCGACACGGAATACCTGGGTAAAGTGTAAATTCTGCCTGAAATCCACGACATACCATATTTTATCCGGTCTGAAATCCTTTTCCCGCTGTATAATCGCTGCAATATCTGTCGTCACGTATCCTTCCGAGCCGTTGGATTTCACAATAATCGCAGGAGGGACCGGCGCTTTGTCATTCTCCTTTGCAACCTCCACGACCTGTGCGCCCTCGCTTTTTACAAGCAGGTTCCGGTCCGTTAACAGCTGCAGCAGCTGAGGCACATATTTGCTGGAATCACTTTCCCCATACCAGTAATCAAAGGAAACGTCCAATCTTTGAAAGTTTTTTCTGATTTCCTTTACAGATACCTCAACCATGTTACACCAGATTTTTGTATAATGTGTATCTCCTTTTTGAAGCCGGGCCGTTATCGTTCTTGCTTTTTCAAGAAAGACCTCATTTGTTTTACTTTTCCGGCTTGCGGCCGGATAGATTTCATTTAATAAATCCGTTGTAAGCGTGGGCAATGTATCTGCGTATCTTTCCTCCAGTTCCGCAAGGACCAGCCCCATCGGCAGGCCCCAATCCCCCAGATGGACATCCCCAACCGCTTTCCTGCCGGTCGCTGTAATGATTCTTTTTAAGGCTTCCCCGATGATGGTTGAACGCAGGTGGCCGACATGCAGCGGTTTGGCAACATTGGGATTTCCGTAATCAAGCACTATGGTTTCCTCAGCTTCCGCCTGAGGGATCCCCTTAAATTTGTCATGGTACATTTGTTCGACATAGTCCGCAAGGAATTCATCCTGCACGCTTATATTGATAAAACCCGGCCGGACCACTTCTATTTTATGGATATAAATGCAGCCGGTTATCTGATTTGCAACCTCTTGCGCAATCATCAAAGGTACTTTCTTATACCTTTTCGCTCCGGCCAGCGCGCCGTTGCATTGAAACTGGCACAGGTCAAGTCTGTCGGAAATGCTGACCTTACCAAGTGTTTCATCATAACCGCACTTTGAAAATGCATTCATAAATACTGCTGATAACAGCTCTGTTAATAATTTCATACTTGCTCCCTTCTTTGCATCAGAGCATATTTGAAAAATGCTCCTGCGCTTTCGAATGCTTCTGCAGCCCGCCGGGACGGCACCGGGTTTCTTCCGGCATAAATACTGCACAGCTTCAATTATTTAGTTTTCAATTGCAATAAAAAAGCACCGACAGGCTGTGTGTGCCCGACAGTGCTTTGAAAATAAATATAATTCAACTCACTTTCTATAGGCACACAGCAAATTAAGCCTGTACCTATAAAGATACAAGCTTCATCGTCTGCGTCGAATGGAAAGTGAGAATAATTGACTCATAATTCGCTCCTTTGAAAGTTATAATGTCTATTTATAGCATGAATTATCCGGTATTGCAATTACTTTTTTATGTTTTAGTTTTTTATTCACGTTTTGTACCGGAGGCCGGGGTCTTTTTTCGCAGAATATCCAGCGTATGGTGGCTTGCCCCTATCAGATCCTGTCTTTCACAGACCGCCAGATGGTATTTCATATAGATGCCAAATTGTTCATCGTTCATATTGTCTATGACAGGGCGCATATATCCGGTTGCGCCGTCAGTGGCTGTCAGGCAGATCCGTTCCGCCTGTACAGATTGGTTCAGTTCCGCAATATCCTCTGTCCGCACCAGTGCAAACAGATCCTCCGGCTGCGCGGTAAAATGGAAATCCTCCGTCAGCTTTCCTTTCTCCAGGCAGTCGTAAATGGTTCCCCGGGCAAACAGTTCTCCCACCACAGTTGGATCATTCATGCAGTAGGCGATATACAGAATCCCGTTTTCACGGGTTACCCGTACGGCTTCCTCAAGTGCTTTCTTCCTTTCATCCTGCGTATAAAGATGATACATCGGCCCGAGAAGAAGGGTTATGTCAAACGTATTCTCCTGATAGCGGGACAAATCCAGGGCATCTCCCTGTACTGCCTGAAGTCTCATGCTATCCTCCGTTTTTGACCGCAGGATATTCAGGTTGTGTTCCAGAAGTTCCACCGCATCTACCCGGAAGCCTTCTTTCGCCAATGCAAGGGAATAGCGCCCGGTTCCGGCTCCCACCTCTAAAATACGCATTCCCTGCTCCAGAAATTTATGGATGTATTTCATTGTCGTCAGATATTCCACCAGGCCGTGCTTTGCAGCAGACAGACGGGCATCTTCCCGGTAACTGCCGTAGTACTGCTTCAGGTAACCATTTTTATCCATATATTATCGCTCCCATTTTGTATGTAATTATAATGGAACTGCGCATGTAAGTCTTTATATATAATGACAATTCTGCACTGCGTTGTCTGTCAGTCAAATAAATCTTTAAGCTCTGCCGCCACCGGTTCTACAGCTCTTTTTCCTGCCTGTTTATTTTCTTTCTTACGTTCCGATTTCCATTTCCGTTCCTCATACATATCCCGGATCCAGACTTTAACCGGGGCTTTCCACATTTCCTTTTTATTCCAAAGAAGGCTCTGCCGCCGCAGAGCCTCTTCTTATCTTATCCTTATCCTGTAAACCGCTATTACACATTAATTTCCGTCTTCACGCCCAGCAGTTCTTTATTTTCCTCAAGCACAGGCCCGATTACATCCTTCAGGAAGCTTTCCACCTGTGCCGGGGCACAGCCAATATATTTGGAAGGGTCCATGGTTTCGGCCAGTTCTTCAGCGGTAGTCATAAACATGGGTTCCTGTGCGATGAGCTCCAGCAGGTTATTGTCTTTGCCCTCCGCTTTCACCCGCCTGCCGGCTTCCATGGACAGTTCCCGGATTTTTTCATGCAGCTCCTGGCGGTCGCCGCCTTTTTTCACCGCATCCATCATAATATTTTCCGTTGCCATAAAAGGCAGTTCGCTCATAAGCCGTTTTTCAATGACCTTCGGATATACCACCAGGCCGTCCACCACATTCAGGCACAGATCCAGGATGCCGTCCACAGCCAGGAAGCCTTCCGGCACGCTCAGCCGCTTGTTGGCGGAATCATCCAGGGTACGTTCAAACCACTGGGTTGCAGAGGTAATCGCCGGATTGAGCGCATCCGCAATCACATAGCGGGAAAGGGACGCAATCCGTTCACTGCGCATGGGATTCCTCTTATAAGCCATGGCCGAGGAACCGATCTGGTTCTTCTCGAAAGGCTCCTCCACTTCCTTCAGATGCTGGAGAAGCCGGATGTCATTGGACATCTTGGTGGCGCTTGCCGCGATTCCCGCCAGCACGTTGAGCACTCTTGTATCTATTTTACGGGAATAGGTCTGCCCGGATACCGGATAGCAGGCCTGAAAGCCCATTTTTTCCGCAATCATTGGATCAAGCGCATTTACCTTGTCCATATCGCCGTCAAACAGCTCCAGGAAAGAGGCCTGTGTTCCCGTAGTTCCCTTGGAGCCAAGCAGCTTCATAGTGGAAAGCACATAATCCAGATCCTCCAGATCCAGGTAAAATTCCTGCATCCACAGGGTTGCGCGCTTGCCTACCGTTGTGGGCTGGGCCGGCTGGAAATGGGTGAATGCCAGGGTGGGCAGATCCTTATATTTTCCGGCAAAGGAAGCAAGCTCCGCCAGCACGTTCACAAGCTTCTTTTTCACCAGCTTCAGCGCTTCCGTCATCACAATGATATCCGTGTTGTCACCCACATAGCAGGAGGTAGCCCCCAGATGGATAATCCCCTTCGCCTTCGGGCACTGCACGCCGTAAGCATAAACATGGCTCATAACATCATGGCGCACCTCTTTTTCCCTTGCTTTGGCAACCTCATAGTTGATATCCTCCGCATGGGCCTTTAATTCTGCGATCTGCTCCTCCGTAATGGGAAGGCCCAGCTCCTTTTCCGTCTCCGCCAGGGCGATCCACAGCCTTCTCCAGGTGCGGAATTTCATATCCGGTGAAAAAATGTACTGCATTTCCCTGCTCGCATAACGCTCCGAAAGCGGGCTTACATATCTGTCCATATTATCACTCATAAACGGCAACTCCTTTATACTTAGATTGTTCCGTCAGGACAGCCTGTCCTGAAACCTTCTGCTTTTCATTTACTGAACAATTACCCTGCACATACCCTTCCCGCTGCAAAATGCCTGACCTTGCTGCCATGATTCCCCCGGGAAAGGACAGCATAACTGAAACAAGTATATCTCACCGCTTTTCAAAAATCAAGAAAACTTACACGTTCATCACACGCCCGATGAACTCACGGACCCGTGCATTAGGTGAACTGAAAAGCTCCTCCGGCGTTCCTTCCTGACAAATTACGCCCTGCTCCATAAAGATGATCCGGTCGGAAAGCTCCCTGGCAAACTGCATTTCATGGGTTACAATGATCATTGTCATATGCTCCTGCGCCAGCTGCCTGATTACCTTTAACACCTCCCCGGTCAGTTCCGGATCCAGCGCTGAGGTAGGTTCGTCAAAAAACAGGATTTTTGGCTGCAGGGCCAGCGCCCGCGCAATGGAAACACGCTGCTGCTGCCCGCCGGAAAGCTGATAGGGATAAGCATCCTTTTTATCGGACAGGCCCAGCTGGGCCAGCAGCTTTTCGGCGCGTGCCTCCGCTTCCTTCCTGGAAATGCCGTCCACCGTCATGGGCGCATCTATGATATTTTTCAGGACGCTGTAATGCGGGAACAGGTTAAAGCTCTGGAACACCAGTCCAAAATGCTTATGGATCCGCTTTAAATCCGCCCTGGAGGCATACACGCACCTGCCGTTTTCCTCATGGGCGGCCTTTTCCTCCAGAAAGGAAAGCTCTCCGCCGTCCATTTTTTCCAGCATGGTGGCGCAGCGAAGCAGCGTAGACTTTCCTGAGCCCGAAGGACCTATGATGGAAACCACCTCCCCTTCCTTTACGGTCAGGGAAATATCCTTGATAACCTCCAGTTCCCCAAAGCTTTTTTTCATATGATTTATTTCAAGAAAATTCCGGCTCATTTTGTTCCTTTTTCTCCTATCCGTGTACTCTGTGTAGAAACGGAGCCCGGAAATACCGGGGAACCGCTTCCCCTGCATTTTCCCAGGCTTCTTTTGCCTTAACCTCTGTAATAATTCAGGCGTTTTTCCACATGCTCCATCACCATGGCAACTACCAGATTGAAAATATAATAAAATACGCCGGCCGCCATCAGCGGAGCTACGGAGGCCTGGGCCGCCGCTATCTGCTTGGCGATGGTAAACATCTCCGTCACGGTAAGCACAAAGGCCAGGGAGGTATCCTTTACCAGCGTTATCATTTCATTTGTCACCGCAGGGAGCACCCGCTTAATCACCTGGGGCAGAATGATTTTTACAAAGGTCTGCGCACGGCTGTAGCCCAGAATTTTAGCCGCCTCATATTGTCCCACCGGCATGGACTCGATTCCGGAACGGTAAATCTCCGCAAAGTACGCCGCATAATTCAGCACAAAGGCCAGGATTACCGCCACCATCCGGTAGCCCTTGGATATTTTCATGCCGAACACATAATAAGGCGCAAAATACACAACAATCAGCTGCAGCATCAGCGGCGTTCCCCTCATTACCGATATGTAAATTTTCGTTATGAAACGAAGCACCCCGATTTTGGACATCCTTCCAAAGGATAAAAACAATCCCAGCGGCAGGGAGAACAACAGGGTCAATACAAAAATCTCCGTTGTAATCAGCATACCCCCTGCGAGCTGCTGCAGCATATTTCCCAATTCCATGGCTTCCTCCACTTATCTTTCTTTCGTTTGCTTCGGGCTTTCCCGAATTCCTTAACCGGAAAAAAGCCGCTGTTGCGGCTTTCCTTCCGAATCTCTACCCGAGAATCATCAATATTTATTCACTGACTTACCGGCGGCTTCAGCCAGCTTCTGTTATTTTCCAAGGCAGATGCTGTCAAGCAGTCCGTAATCTGCGTACTTTTCCGCTATCTGCTTAAAGGTTCCGTCCTCAGCCATCTCCATCAGGGTCGCTTCAACCGTATTTTTCAACTCCTCATTGCCCTTCTTAAAGCCGATGCCGTACTGCTCTGTGGACAGGTATTCCTTATGAGCCTCGCCGTCCAGAATCACATAGCCGCCGTCTCTGGAGGCAATCTGGTAATTGGCAACGCCGATATCAATGGCCAGGGCATCAATAGCACCCGCTTCCAGATCCATAAATGCCGTATTATAATCCGCATACTGGTTCAGCGCCGCAAAGGTATCGGCCAGCGCCTTTTCATCCCCTTCCAGGGCTGCCAGCGCGGAGGAATCCTTCTGTACTCCCACTGCCTTGCCTGCCAGATCCGCTTTCGTATCAATTCCCGCGTCCTCAGCCACCACAAATACCTGGCTGTTATCCACATAAGGCACGCTGAAGGTATACTGATCCTCCCTGCCGTTCATTGTAAATCCGTTCCAGATGCAGTCAATCGCTCCGGAATCCAGCTCCATATCCTTGGAATCCCAGTCAATGGGCTGCTTTACCAGCTCCCAGCCCTGACGCTTGCATACCTCAGCCGCCAGATCCAGATCAAATCCCACATATTCACCGCTCTCATCCTTATAACCATAAGGCGGGAATTCCGCATCGAAGCCAACAATAAACTGGCGTCCTTCTCCGTCCGCCGCATCCGCACTCTGCGCCTGCGTGCTGCTTTCTTCCTCCTGTACGCTTTCCGCCGCTGTGCTTTCTGCCGCCGCGTTATCCGCTGCCGTACTGCTCTCCTGTGCCGCGCCTTCGGCCTGTCCGCTTCCTGATGTCTGTGTACCGCCGCAGCCGATCAGGCCAAACGCCATCACACCTGCCAACAGAATTGCCGCTGCCTTTTTCATAGTTCTTCCTCCTCATGCAGGAATACTGTCCCACAGCATTCCTTTACTAATTTATCGATTTAGCATACTAAATCATCACTGGCAATATCCTATCATGAGGTGATTTCCTGTGTCAAGACTGAATGTGATTTTTAATGTGATATTTTATTGAAGAAACAACATCCCGGATGGCAGATAGAGCATAATGACTTTTATGCATCAAGCTCTGCAGACAGCAATCAGATTCTGTCAAGCTTCTCCTTGATCTTCCGTTTTATCCTGAAAAATATGCGTGACGAATACTGCTCATTTTCCACCAGCAATTCGTACGCTTCCATAACACCGGCAGAGTACACAAACCCGAAGATGCCTGCCGCAAATCCAAGGAAAACAAAGGAATGAAAATCCGACCATGCAATATATCCCCTCGCTGTAAAGCCCAGAACCAAAACGCCGATAATAAACAGCACCGTACAGGGAATGGCCACGGCCACATATCTCTTTTTTCGGAAAGCATACTCCTTCGATAATTCCTTCAGGTATTCATAATCAAATAACAATGGTTCCTGCTTTAAAATCTTATATTTTGCTTCCTCTGAAAACATTGCGAATACCACCGAAATAATTCCCGCCACAACACACAACGCCATTCCAAGCAGCCGCCATGTTGTCCCTGCCGGAAACATTACATAAGGGATACCGGCCAATGCCCAGAACATAAAGCCTGTTCCTACATACCGGCTGACTTTTTTCTCACTGATAATATATGCCTCCGCCATTTCCCTGCTCACATAATATCCCTTTTCGTCAGCACTCTTTTCTGTTTTTGCATCCTTTAATAAGAAATCTGTTGAAACCTCAAAGATATTAGATAATTGCAAAAGCTTTTCTGTTTCCGGAAATCCCTGATTATTTTCCCATTTACTGACAGCCTGTCTGGTTGTTCCGATTTGTTCTGCCAAAGCCTCCTGAGACAATCCTTTTTCTTTCCTTAGCTTAAAAATCTTTTCACCTAAATTCATTGCATGTATACCTCCTGTGATTTGATAGCAATATGCTGCCAGATCGCGCTGCCATTTTCCATATTTCAGGGAATGCACTTTGTCAATTTCAGGTTGCATCTATGTAATCCGATGAAAAAAGTTCGCTTTTACTTCTGTATTCACTTTTTCGGAAGCCTTTCCAGCTTATGGAAGCCTCTCATATACCGGCACACATATTCATAGGTTTCCAAAACCGCCCGTCTGCGGGCATCCTTACCCACCTGTCCGCTGGTTTTGTAAAAAAGCTGCGCATTGCAGTATAACAGCTTCATGGGATCCTTCAGGCTGTTTTCTATTGTAAAATCCCCTTTCCCCTGGTACTGCCTGATATAAGGCGCTCCCTGTTCCAGGCATCTGGTAAGGCGCTCATAGCCGTTTTCTTCCTGACCGGACAGCAGCTCCCATACACCGAACAGATACTCGTCGGCTCCCCATGGATGCGGCCTTGCGGCATCGGCCCTGTCGTCCCACAGCAGGCATTCCCTGATTGGATCCGGCGGCCCTGCCAGCATCGCCTGAAATAACGCCTGGCGTTCAGGCGCGAAAAAGGCCTCCAGGCAGTCAATCTGTTCCCAGCAGGGGAATACCTCTTCGGCAAGAAAGGTAAGAATCTGGTCAAATTTCCGGTTGATGCCCTCCGTATCTGTCCCGTTCAAATCAAATTGTATGACACCCCATCCGGAGAGCATTTCCTTACGGCGTTCCCCGTGCATGACATCCCCCGGCAGATTGAGGATATGGCTGCGGATGTCGTAGAGCGGGCAGATACAATAATCTATCGCCTCGTACCCGCCTCCCCTGAAATATCCCACAAAATTCAGATAGGAGACGATACCGTTCTGCTCCTTTACAAAGGTTTTGGAGCCTGCCTTTTTCATGCCGTATGCCTTGGCAAGAGGGGCAATTTTTGCCTGCATATTTTCCTTCAGGCGAAGGTGCATGAGGCTTTTGTTTTCCTTCTGGCTATCCTGCGGTAAAATTGGGCTGGCGCTCCGGGGCGTGGCCGGAGCCTGATGAGGCAGGGCCGGAATTTGGCCGGATGGATCAGGAACCTGCGCAGACGGATCCGGATCCTGTCCCGGCGGCGTCCCCAGCCTCTTTTGCCAGTCGAAAGCTACCGGCGCCACGGGATGCTTTGCAAGAAAGGCCTCCCAGGCATCCATAACAGGTGAAATCCTCTCATAATAATCCTGCAGGCGTTTCTCCTGCCGCCGTTTGAATTCCTCTTCCGCCTTTATTTTGTAATAGTCAGAGCTGTTTTCCACAGGATGTCCCTGCCGGTAAAAATAGTACAGAACCCCTTCCTTGCTGCGGCACATGGAGGCGTAATCCACCGGCCCGCCGGGTTTGATACGCAGGAAATAACCGGGGGAAAGGTGGGATTTCAGCTGCTCCGCATGAGCATCCCACCAGGCTTCCCACAGGGCAGGCTCCACCGCTCCCCGCACGGCCTGAAGAAACATATTTTCCATTTCATTGATAAAATCCATAGTCCATAACCTCCCAACGCCTGTATATGGCGCGGTACCGCATAACCCTTTGCGGCATGATGCCTATTACCCCAGCTGACCGCCGCTTTGAGCATCCTTCACTGCAGGAATGCTGAGAATTTTGCCCAGCTGCCATGCCAGGATTTTTCCTTTTGTCCTTCCAAACGCGAAAAAACGCACGTCTCTTCGTTTATCATAATCGTCCTTCTTTCGGCATCTGAAACCGCAATTACTCCCTCCACCTCTTCTTCCTTAACGAGGGCCGAAAATAAATCCCACTGCATGCAGGACATAAAAAGGCGGCATAAAACCTCAGGTTCCTTTGAACTCCCACAGAACAACGAATAGAAGCGATCCGATATGTATTAAAAATCTGTATTTAAAACGGCCTTTCTCAAAGATACCTTTCTATCCTGCATTGCTCCACAACACGTTTTCCCAATAAGGTAATGCACTGTTGCGGGCAACGGCTGATACAGCGATAGCACATAGTACACCGCTCGCCTGACTTGGCACTTCCATCCACTAAGGTTATATTTTTCATGGGCATACCGCCGCACATTGCCCGCAGCCAATACACCTTGAACTGTCTATTTTCAATTTATCCGTATAACGCTTTGTCCGGTTATAAAAATAAAGTCTTTGGCCAAACAACCCTGCCAGATGGCAAAAAGGGCCGATACCGTCCTGTGGCGGCGTTCCTTTCTGCGTATTACGTGCGGCTTCAGCAGATTTAGGCTTCAACTTTTTTTATCCAGAAAACCTATAACAGAAAAAACAAGTCCAATCATCCCAATTATAAGAGTTACCCACTCCATTCCAGATGAACAGCAACTAAATACAAGGGAAAATAATAATATAGCTATTCCTAATCCAATTTTTTTCATTTCAAAATTCTCCTTTGCACCTTCTAACCTGTCAACTGTAAAAGCATTGTACAGCGTTCCGGCTTTCACAGGGAATGCGCGTCTGGTATCCGTCAATATACCTGAGGAGCTCCATTGCCGCATTTAGTATACCTGTACTGTTTTCTAATGCTTTGTCAGTCATATGGCGTATATTCCCATATGACTGACAAAGCCTGCCTGCACCCGGTTCGTTTCGTAGCACCTGTCTCTCCAACTTATTCTAATCGAGAATAAGTTCGAAATATGGTTCATCCACAAAGCCTGTATCTTCATACTGCCTGAACCCACATTGAACAAGGCCGCATTTCTTTGTCATGTTTAATGAAGCCTGATTGTCAGGGTGAACTGAAGCGTATATATATGTAGCCTTTTTGCCAGCCCTGAGCCATTCAACGTATGCTTTCAAAGCTTCTGTACCATAACCCTGATGCTGGTATTCTCCTGCAAGGTGAATAATGAGCTCAACATGAAGCGGGTCCTCCTCGTCAGGCTCTCCTCCACAAATACCTAAAAGCCTATCGTTTTTTATTACTGCAAAAATCGCATTGCCATACGTGTTATACTGCCCCCGGTTGTATTCTATAATCTCAGGAATCTGCTTTCTTGCAATTGCGCCCCCACAGAAACGCATTGTCTCTGTGCTGCCCCAAACTTTGTTGAAAAGCTCATCCAAATCCCCCTGTTCAAGCAATCGAAAGCCTAACCTTTCTGATTCAAATATCATTGTTTTCACCTGTAAATTCAAATCTAAATCAGTCTCTTTAATTTTAATTCAAAAGAAGGATATGTGACATACTCCATATAGATTAGCCTGCCCGCATACTCTAAATAGGCTTTATACCTTTCGATAATCGCCGGAGCTTCTATCAAATTCAATACTTTATTCTTTGCCACATACATGGATTCCGAATTTTCTTCAGACGACCTCGGAGTTCCCCCTTTTTCTGTGCATATGAAGTCGAGCATTATCTTAGTTGGTATTTCTTTGATTCCATTATAACCGGGGTATTTACCGGTATTGGAAGAAATACAAAATACTTCCTTAACCTCAATATCAACGCCGGCCTCTTCCATGATTTCTCTTTTTACAGCATCAATTACATTTTCCCCAACTTCAACCTGCCCTCCCGGAAAAACCCAGCCCGCATTATGAGTCTTTACCATAAGAATCTCGTCACTCTCATTTATTACAATTCCCGCTGCCGCAATAATATGTGTCGGCATAACCCAGCCTGTATTATTTCCCATAAAAATGCCCTTCCTATTCTGAACATTTCAGCCCTGCTCTTTTTTCCAATGCTATCGGAAAAAATTCACGTATAATTGGATACGTTAAGTTATCAGGCAGAGAATCAAAGAGTCTGATCTTCCCCATTTCACTGTAGTCCGGCAAATCGCCCAAAGTATGGATAACTGCAAAATATACCTGTCCATTCCCTTTATAGTGATAGCCATTCAATTCCGCATCTATGTAATAATCGCAGAGCGGCTCAATATCGAATTTAACCGCCCCGGTTTCTTCAAATAATTCTCTTTTTGCGGCCTCCATGGGTGTCTCGCCATTTTCTATCCAACCGCTGGGGTGCTCCCACGTATTCCGCTGTTTATGCATGCAAAACACCCATTTCCCCCTATATATCGCCATAATATCTGCGGAAAAATAATTTCCAAGTGTATTAAAAGGACGGGCATAACACTCCATAAAAACACCTCACTGTTTTTGTATTGCTCTCCATCAGAGCTTTACTGCTGTCTGTCTCTGCACCTTCTTCGGGGAACTGTACAAACAGCTTTTTCTCCACAACCTGTAATTTATATTATTGTGCCAGTTTCTTCAGTCTGTCACCGGTAAGTCTATACACAGTCCAATCAGACATCGGCTCTGCATCAAGTGATAAATAAAAATCTATGCTTGGTTTATTCCAATCAAGGCAGCTCCATTCCAACCGGCCGCACTTACGCTCGACGGCAATTTCCGCAAGTTTTTTTAGAATGGCTTTTCCATATCCTTTTCCTCTGTACTCCGGTAAAACAAATAAATCCTCCAGATACAAGCCTGCCCTGCCTAAAAAGGTAGAAAAATTATGAAAAAATAAAGCAAAGCCGACTTCCTTGCCGTCCACAACCGCAAATATTACTTCTGCCTTTTGCCTGTCAAAAATCCATTCCTCCAGCATAATTTCATCTGCGATTACCTCATCCAGCATCTTTTCATATACAGCCAGTTCTTTTATAAATCTCAATATCAGCGAAACATCTTTTCGCTGCGCAAATCTGAACTTTAATCCCACACTCATAATTTTATATTCTCTCCGGTAAATTCTAATTTATATAATAGATACTATGTAAACAATGCTTGCAGATAGCAGAGAAATCACACTTCCCAACACAATTCCCTTTATGCCGCCTTTAACATGGAATAAATAATTCTTATATTCCTTATCCATATCTTCGGTTCCAGCTATTCTTAATTTTTTACTATGGCAGAATACACCAATATCAAGCACAATTACATCAAAGAGATTGACGGCAAGGAATAAGATAAACACATGTGAAAATGCTGTTTCAAATTTCTTAGCTCCTGAAAAATAGGCGACTGCCGCCAAAAGAGTAATGCACACAAATACAGCAATGAGTTTCTTCAATATATGTATTTTTTCAGTACTTTTAACAGTATTTTTATATTCTGGCAAAGATTCCACTCTTTTTCTGATTTCTGGAGGATACGACATAATATACTTGATTGGGTTTTTATATTGTGTTGGCAGTATAATCAATGCAAAAATTATACAAGCAATCATACATTCTATTGCTAAAAGCATAGTTATTCTCCTTTACAAATTCAGTTTGTTTCGCTTTATAAGCCAGGAGTTATACGTCACTTGTACTTTCGATAAAAAGAGAGAGAAATCAATGCCAAAACCATAGGCACACAAGCATACCCAGCATTAACTTTTCCACCTTTAAAAAGAATATATCCGGCCCCAACAAATGTTAAAATTATAAATATCATGCTTAATATCAAAGCCAGCTTTTTTATCATAATCTTCTCCGCCTATTCCGATTTTATCACTCCATACAAAGATTTACAGCTTGCCCAGGTTAATAAATTCAGAAAGCAGTTCTCTTGTATTCCTCTTCTGATGCCCTGTAATCATATTCTAATACTGTTAGGGGGATTCCAATCGCGCCGGCCTGTCTTTTTTATAAATCAATGCCTATCTCATGCATTGCAATTTTAGTTCCAGCGTTTTTATCAATTGTAAACAACGACAAAACTTCATGTTTTCCATATTTAATTGCGTAATATAGAGCCATTGCCGAATGTTTTCCACTGCTCCAGTTAAAATATGCTTTCTCCATATGTATTCTCTGCCAGACTAAATGTAAAATTGTCAGCCCCGCAAACCTGGGGCTACAACTGCATTGTTCCGGTTTTGTCAATTCATCAAACAGTTTTCCCGTTACAAATATTTATCATATTTCCCTTGGGGAAAAGGACTCTCCAACCCCAAAACCCTTGGCCACAGACCCGTATCATCAATAACAAATCCCATGATCATCCCCATATGAGTATGTAAATGTCTGAACTGCGCTAAAATCAACGTGAATTTGCAATACTCACAATCTACAGGATATTCTGTTTCATTCCTTCCCCTTCTCCTGTTCAAATTTATCAAGTATGCCTTCGCTATCATGAATGCAAGAAATAACTTTCTATTGACTCTATTCTCTGTAAATATTTTTCCCGAAATCGTAGGCTTCCCTAAGGTGGTTCGTTTTATCAATCTGCGGTTTTCCATTCGTATCTCCGCACCCTCCGGCAAGCAGCATCCCTTTATCATGGAAACCCATATAATTGATAATCGTAAATTTGTAATAGGATACCGCCTGTTCATATGTCCAGAAAAAATCATCAGCTGATGTCATAAGTAACGCGGCATCTTTGACCGGATACCTTTCATACCGCCCTAACGGCGGATTCGGATCTTCCTCAGCAATGCAATAAAATCTCTCAATGAATGCCTTGATTTTGGAGGATAATGTCCAAAATAATAATGGCGATGCAAAGACGATCAAATCTGCCGTCTTAATCTTAGGAACAAGCTCATTAAAACCATCCTTTTGCACGCATGGTTTGCCATAACGACAAGCGTTGCATCCGATACAGCCTTTCACCTCGGTCTTATTCAAGGAAATCTTTTCAACTGTATGTCCGGCCTCCATTGCGCCTTGAATAAACGCATCTGCTAACTGACTGGTATTGCCGTTAAAGCGTCCGCCACCCTGTACCACTAATATTTTTTTCATCACAACCTCCTCCGCAAACTTTAATTTATCAGCTGCATAGACAGGAATTCATTTACTTAGCTTAGATATAAACTCACCCAATACTTTTTCACGGTTATACGATGTCTCATAATAAGACAATCCGTATAAAATGCATTGCTGCTTTAAATAATTACTGATGCTTACAATATCTGCACACTCTCTTTGTTTTTCTTCCTGCGAATGAAAATAGGTATAATCATCCGGTGTGTCATATAGCTGTAATATTCTAAGTCTTTCTTCCAGTGTAGAATCAGATGATAAAAAATAGGCTATATCACATTTTTCATCATCAATATATGTTACATAATCTTCAGGTAATAACTGATATACATCAAAAATCACTCCGTAATCACATTCATCATATTCGCCGCTATCCATCATTGCCCTAATAAATGGAGCGATTTTTGAACTGATATATTCCAAATTTCTTTGCGGCTCAACAGATGCTTCCGTATCAATATCAGTTTCCGGGAATACCTTTTCAATTCCAGCAATAATGGAATCCATGCTAATATGCTGATATCCCAATGTTTTTGCAGCTATTTGTGAAGCTGTACTTTTTCCGGCACGAGGTACTCCGGCTAATATTATATACTTTTTCACGTTTCCCTCCGCATACCATGTTTTTCTCACCTTCAGTTATTATTATCGCCCTTTTTATTTATTCAGGTATCGGTTCGAATTCCTTCAAGTCATCATCGGTAATTTCCCGGATTACCTTACAGGGGCTGCCTGCGGCAAAGCACATCGGGGGAATGTCTCTTGTTACAACACTTCCAGCGCCAATTACCGATCCCTTACCAACAGTTACACCGGCACAGATAACAACATTGCTTCCAATCCATACATTATCCTCAATTACCACTCTTTTACAGTACATTTCCCCACGGCTGCGCGCCATATAGTGCATTGGATGATTTGTGGTGCTCATTGTAACATTGGGCGCAATAAGAACCTTTTCCCCTATGATGATTTCATAATCATCAACCAATGTAAGATTGGAATTAATATACGTGCCGTTTCCAATCGAAACGGTTTTTCCCATCGCCAGTGTAAGCGGAGGTTCTATCCACACATTATCTCCGCAAAAAGCCAGCAATTTCTTTAAAATTTCCTCTCTTTTTTCAGTTTCCGTTGCTCTTGTCTGATTGAAATCCTGACAAAGGCCCCTGGCGTATATTTGCTGATTCATGTTTTCGCCAGTATCAACCCATAATAAGCCTTCCGCCCTTCGCTCAGCCATTGACAGTGTCACAACATCATTTTTCTTCATTAGTTCTTCCTCCACTTTTATTGTCCGGTCTTATAAACCGGCAGTATCCTGAGAGATCCGTTTCAGCCGCTTCTTTTCCATGAACCAACCTAACATTTTCCCAACCAGTTCTGATTTTGATTCTGATTAAAGTAATTATACTGTGGATTCCCCATAAGGGCAATCTTTATATACGCAGGCCGCACAGAATTAATAAAAAGATGAAAAAAGCGCCAATCATTATTGACTGACGCTCAGGACTGTTAAATATAGAATTAGCAAAGCAAGCTGTTCCGCCATACGGGACCTGGCAATTACACTTTTTACCAGGCGGCATAATACTCATCTAACCATCTATCAGACCAAAAGCAAGGCCTGCACCCAAAACAAATGAATGCATCCCCTGAAAATGTCATTATCCAATATCTCCATCCCCCTCTCAGGCCCTGTTTATGCGTTTTATCTGCCTGATACACGCAAAAATAAATGTGAATATATCAAACTTCTCTTATAGGAAAATACATATAGTTTATTAAACAATACTCCCGTTTGCGTCTTTCTTTGCCAATGACAACAAAATTTTCCTTTATCACCTTAAACATTGTATTCCTCCTCCCAAAATTCAAATTCGAAGAAATACATCAGTTATCGGAAACCCTTATTAAATTTCTATCAATATAGCTTTTCACTGCAAGATCAATTGTTTCCAGGCAAGTATATTTAGGCTGATATTCTAAAAGCCGCTTTGTTTTTTCAATACTAAATACACCACTTCGCACAATATGATAATATGTATGTTCACATTCTTCGGAATTTCCTTCATACTTGCACCATTCCGGCCATGGAAGAAACTTAATTTTAGGTTCATGACCAAAATACTCATACATATGTTTTGCAAAACCATATAATGTTATATGTGTAGCAGCTTCGGCATCAAAAGCCTCTCCAAGTGCTTGGTTTCTATGAGTAATTGCTTTGTAAAATACCTGTGCAACGTCATAACCATGTACATGATGCAGGATTTCCTGTCCAAAGTTTGGAAGTGCTATTTCTTTTCCATCAGCAATATCCTGAAATACTCTCATTGAAGTATTTCCCCATGGATTAATAATCGTCCAACCAGGTCCTGATATCTGTCCAGGCATGATAATTGTAGATGGAAAGCCCTCCTTTTGATACTGTTCCTTCAAGTATATCTCACTGGCAAACTTGTCTTCTCCGTATTCATCCAATGGTTCTTTTCTCAAATCATCAGGATTAAACGGTATTGTTTCTGCCATTCCATGTGCCCAGCAAGATGAGCAATAAAGATAATGAAACAATCCTGTCCCCCCGAATCCTTCAACAATCTTCTTGGTTTCCTTAATATTGAAGTTTACCAAATCCACAATAATATCCGGTTCCATAGCCTTTAGTTTTTCAATGAATTCCGAATCATTCTCTCTATCCAATAAGACACGTTTCACCTTATGCCACGCAGGTGCATCTTCATAAGGCATTGACATCTTTCTGGTAATCGCTATTGTTTCATATCCGTTATCTACAAGCATAGGTATAAGATAAGTGCCAATATGTCCTGCTGCACCAATTACTACTACACGCATTTTATTTTCCTCCATAAATTCAAACTTTTCAGTTCAACAAACTGAAATATTCATGTATCCATCTTTTCCCATAAGCCATATCTTCTCATTAGACACAATAAACATATCCTTCTGAAATCCACTCTGGGAATATATCTTTTTGCAGGGGTGCCATCCGTCATGTTTTAAAAATCCCGTTTGGTAAGCCAGCGAAGAAATTGACAATTCCTTCCGAGTTGGAACAAGAGTGAATACGCTACGGGGTCTGATCGCTGCGGCGGGCTTTATATACCTCATTTTCCGAAACATAATTCACAATCATTTCTACTGCCTTATCAATACCTATGGAAGAATCCAGAACAAGCTGATAGTTTTTCCCATCATCCCAGCGCTTACCGGAAATATGGCGATAGTAGGCACTTCTGGCTTTGTCCGAACGGTGGATATTCCACTTGGCTTCCTCGGGTGTGTCACCATAAATTTCCATAACCCGCCTGATACGATATTTCTTCGGTGCATGGATAAATACACGAACCACATTGTCATAATCCCGAAGCACATAGCCTGCGGCTCTGCCAACGATCACACAGCTGCCGTTGTCTGCGATCTGGCAAATGATTTTCTTCTGAGCATCTATAGCGTGGCTGACTGCACCGGTGCTTAGATACAGGTCACGAAGCACCTCGGGAGAATTCTTGTGAATATCAGAAATAAACTCCGCATCCAGTCCGCTTTCGTGGGCAGCCAATGCGATCATCTCTTTGTAATAGAACGGAATGTCCAGGCACTGCGCCACCAGCTTGCCAATCTGCTTGCCAGAGGAACCGTGCTGTCTTGCTATGGTGATAATAACGCCCGGTTTGGATGGCTGTAATGCAGGAGCTGCACCGGAAACGGGAATCTCAGGTCTTCTGTTTTTGACGTAGTCCGCCTCCAGAAACTGACGATAGAACACGATGCCCGCAATACTTGTGATGATTTCCGTTACCGGGAAGGTCATCCAGAACCATGTAAGACCAAAGCGGGAAAATACATATCCCAAAGGTACAAACAGTACCACTGTACGGATAACGGTCAAGGCTGTGCTTTTCAAGCTATAGCCCACAGCCTGAAAGAATACCGGAAAAATCAGAGAAGTGACCATGGGCAGGAAGCTGATGCCGACGAAGCGGAAACCGATGCACCCAATCTCGATTACAAGAGGGTCTGATGTGAATACACTGAGCATCGGTCCGGGAATGGAAGCAAAGCACAGCGTTCCTATTGTCATCATTACAAGACCGAAACCAATCGCAGTCATCAATGTTTTTTTGCAACGGTCAATGTTTCTGGCGGCATAGTTAAAGCTGATGATCGGTACGATACAGGTCTGCATGGCATTCAGCGGAATAAAGAAAAACGTCTGCCACTTATAGTAAAGTCCCAGCGCAGTAACAGCCTGATCAGAGAAGCCCGCCAGGATAAGATTCAGGCCAAGGATATAAAAGGTATACGCAGACTGCATGAGGATGTTGGGCATTCCCAAATGGAAGATCCTTGCAATGTATCGGGGGTAAACCGCTTTTGCAGGTGAAGGGCGATAACCCTTCTTCATAACAATCAGTGCGGCAACGATCTGTCCTGCAACGGTGGCAACAGCAGCTCCGGCAATGCCCATCCGGGGCAGTCCAAACATACCAAAAATCAGCAAGGGGTCTAAAATAATATTCGTCACAGCACCGATGATCTGCGCAACCATCGGAGTTTTCATATCGCCGTTGGCCTGCAGAACCTTTGTCCAGATACTTTCTAAAAACAGGCCGAAGCTGAACAGGCAGACGATCCTGCCGTAAGTGATTACATCCTGAATGATCGTTTCGGATTCGGTGGACATCCTGGCATAAGCGGGCATAATGAGCCAGCAGATCAGTGCAAACAAAAACCAAAGGACTGTGGCCAACGGAGTACCCACACCAGCGTATTCATTGGCTTCCTTTTCCCGGCCTTCACCAAGCTTAGCGGCAATGATGGTGTTGATCCCAACACCTGTTCCCACTGCAAGAGCGATCATCAAAAGCTGAAGCGGATATACGATGGACAGAGCCGTTAAGCCATCATCGGAGAATCTTCCTATGAAAAGGCTGTCAATAATGTTATACAGCGCCTGAATGAGCTGTGCAAGCATTACAGGCGGAGCCAATTTCAGAAGTATTTTACTGATTTTTTCTTTTCCGTAAAATGCAATCGTATCCATTTATTCCTGTTGCTCCTCCATAACGGTACATAATGCCTTATTATAATCCGATAAAAGCCCTGTCAGCATGGCCAGCCTTTCATCGCCGAGCAGTTCCAGCGCCCCGGTTTCCATTCCTTCCAGCGAAGCCAGCAATGGTGCGATATAGCCGGTACCCTTTTCCGACAGAACAAATGCCTTTTCACGCCCAATAGAGTGCACACTGCTGTATTCCAGCAGACCGTCCTTTCGCATTCTGGTAATGACATTGTTCATTGTCTGGCGTGGAAGTAAATAGCTGTCGCAGATTTGTTTTTGGGTACAGAACCCGAACTCTCTGATGGTATAGAGCACGAGCATCTCATGATAGCTGATCCCATGCCGGGCAGACCACTCAGAGTAGATCCCACGGGCTTTGATGATCGCCCGGTTAATGTCGTTGACAACTTTCAGTGACTCTTTGTTCATGTGTACCTCCTTCAATATAATCCCAAATGGGATTATATCACGAGTCAGAGTTTTTTCAATGGGTTTCACGGAAATGTTACAAAAAAATGCCCGCAGGATTTCTCATACGGGCATTTTTAATCAGCTATCCAATGTTTTATATCCAGTTACAGTTTTCAAATATATCTCGGGATTGCTATTCAAGATAAGGTCAGAATATTCAAGAGGTGCATTACAGATCAGATAATCAAGTTCCGCTCGTTTTGATACGCACATACCTTAGGTCTCCGTCTATTTCAGCCGTTCCTGACTGTGCCCAAATCATAGCCCCTCCTATGGTTGTAAACCACCTACAAAGCACACTCAATTTGACAACTTATAGTTGTACATCCCGGAAATATGGGGTTTTAAGGTAATTCTCATTAAGCTCTATAGCTTCCGCATTATCGTATACAAAAATCAGCTTCTTTGAATTAGTCCCACACAATTTCCAATCGTCCTCCCCTCACTGCACTACGTAATCCCGGTACTCCTCCTCCAGTTTTCCCAGGACACCCTCCATCAGCTCCCCACACTTTTCCTCCTCTCCCGAGAAGAAAGCGCTCTTAATCTCAGCTACCACAGACTCATTCCTGGAAGCCGTCCAGCCCTCCTTGCGTTCCACCACAAGCTTTTCCAGCTCCAGGGACGCCTCATAATACTCCGGATGCTCCGTCAGGAAATTCAGATACTCCTGCTCCTTCAGATGCAGCCGCATCGCCGCCAGATAGGAAAGCAGGCTGGCGGGATCTCCTCCCAGACGGCTGGCCTGCTCAAAGGACACAGCCGCTTTTTCAAATAAGAACAGCTTGGCCTGCGCGCAGCCCATATTATGGTAAACCTTCCCCAGGAAAACAGGGGACAGTCCCTCGCCGTCATGAAGCAGCTTCTGGTATTCCTGCAGCGCCAGCACATAGCGCCTGCTTTCCAGGAAATAATCCGCCCTGGCCTTCTGCTTCTCTGACAGCGTCACATCTGCGCTCACCTCCACCAGATGCTGTGTTTCCCGGATCTCCCGGTCGTCAAAATACCCTGTGTACTCAAAAATTACGGTAACAAAGCTTTCCGGTTTCTCCTTATTTTTTAAAAGCATATTCAGCTTCTGTCCCAGATCCGGCAGGGCGCATTCCTTCCCTATCCAGTCAAAAAGCCCCCTGGTAAAAATATTTTCATCCAGCAGATACGCATTTTCCCGCAGGAAGAAGCACAGCTCCTCTATGGAAAAAACACGGACCCTGGACTTTTCAAAGGTGTATGGATTATCTGCCAGTCTTCCCAGACATAAGTGGACCCTGCTCATGCGCCTCCGCCTCCTTTCGCTGAAATATGTTAAAATCGCTCCTGCCGTCCGCCAAGACTGAAAGTCTCCTCCCATATCTTATGGGATGCCGGGAACATTTCCCCAAAGCCCAGATCCTCCATCCGCAGCTTTACTGTATCCACATCCTCCAGAGAAACCGTCAGGCGTATCCTCGTCGTTCTCACAGGCCTCTCCGGAACCCCGTCCAGCGTTACGGTCACTTCCTTCACCTCGCGCCCGGAAAGAGGCGTAATCCGCAGGGAAAACGCATGATCCTCGTTCAAAAGGAAATCACATTCCCTTTTTGCATCATACCAGTTGGTTCCCGCATCAAGCAGTGCAAAATAGGATTCCTCCCCCCTGAAGGCCGCCTCCAGCCCGATATTGGCCTTCAGCATGTCCTTGCCCAGATAAACGTAGCCGCTGCTGTTTTCACCAGGCTGCTGCTTGGCCCTTGCCCCATAGCACGCCCCCTTGCTGTACAGGTTGTTTCCCAGGAAAACACGCCTGCCGCGGCAGAGGATCGGCAATGAACGGGTATACCAGTCACCTTCAAAACCGTCGCCTATCAGATAAACCGTATCAATGATTTTTCCCTCGCACACCTTTCCTAAAATCGCCGCAAAGACGCTGTCCATCCGCTGTTTTACAGCCTCCCGTTCAGCTTCCTCCTCCGGCAGGGCCTCTCTTGGCAGCTGCGGGTAATCATCCTCCCGTATCATCACCGTCACCGGCCTGGTATGCCGGTTTACCTCAAACATGAGCAGCTTCATATGGCTGCCCGAAAAATCGCATACCATCACATGATGCCGCCAAAGCTCCTCCGGCTGGTTGATATTATAATAGAAGAAGCTCTCCGCCCTGCTTTGGCAGGAAACCCGTTCCGGCGGCAGGGAAATCAGCGCCGCCACCCGGGACAGCACCTCCACGGTCTGCTTATCCACTTTTTCCAACGTAAAAAGGAACATGCCCGCTTTTTCCGGATTGACCGCCCCCGCAAGCAGCGAAAGGCTTCGTTTGATAAACAGGGAAAGCAAAACAGCCCCTTCGTAGCTTTCCCCGTCCACCTCCACGCTCTCGCCCGCCAGCGCTTTGGAAAGCAAGTTTTCCACAAGGATGCCGTCACCGGCAGCCGCATTTTTCAGCGCTTCCCTTCCATAGGTCCATACATCCCGATCCGTGCGCCGGCAGAGCACCGCGGGAATCATGTACTGCTCCTCGCCCATGACCTGAGTCAGTGTTTCCGGTTTATCCGCTCCCGGCATCCAGAAGCTGATCTGGGCAAACCTGTCGCTGATGTCATATCCGATAAACGCGCCTGTTCCGCTTTTCCTGTCCCCATTTCCCAGAAACATCTTCCTTCACCTGCCTTTCTTTTGCGGCAGTCCAGTTAAAATTGAACCACGGTAACGGCCCCGATGGGCTGAACCGTTACAAACCGCCGCTTTTTTTTCTGTTACTGCCCTTTTATCTGAAACAGTCCGTCAGTCATCCACTCCGTCATCAGATACTGTTCTAGAAGCTCCTGTGCCTCCGCTTCCTCTCCCATCAGGCGGGCGGAAGCGATATCGTTAATCAAGCCATACCGGCTTTCCTTCACAAAAAGGCTGCAGTCCCCCATTTTCAGCTCGCCGCTGTCCAGGATCTCCCCGCTGCCGGAATTATCCGTGATAAAATACTGCAGGCTTTCTCCTGCAAACAACACAAAACTGGCCGTATAAATGCCCGCATACATATGCTGCAACTCCAGGGTCCGATAAGTCTTCTGAGACGCAGAAGGCTCGCTGCCGCCCGTTCCATTTGAAACTATCCGGTAATTGATCACTGCCGGCCGCTCCCTTTGGCCCCGGAAAACTACCATGGTTTTATCCATCATGGGTTCCGCGCCTTCCAGGATATCCACATACTCCTGGAACAGAGGAAGCTTCATATTCTTGCTGATAAGCTCCTCCCCGAACTGCTTAATCAGCAAATCAACCCTTTCGCCGCGCTCGTCACGGTTTCTCGCAAAATATTCCAGAAACGCCAGGCGGCACATATCGCTTAAAGGCTCACCCCTGGCCGCCACCCTGCCGATATCAGTGATGATGTAGCGGTCCATTTTTTCCCCGTTCATCAGATACAGGCCGCTGCACCTGTGCAGGAAAGCCGCTTCCAGCTCATTTTTCCCGCCGCCCACAATATACTGCCGTAAAAGCCCTGTGCGTTCCAGCACATTTACGCCGGTATAGAGCAGCTGCACCAGCAGCCTTTCCGTCAGGTTATAGGTGTCCACCGCAAAGTTCTCCGCAGCCCTTCGGATTTCCGTCAGTTCCTTACAGCTTCCCTCATATTGCTCTACCAGGTGCTGCAGGATATGGCTGTCATATTTTTCCCGGCCGAATGCGCTGTAGCAAAGCCGGGTCATGGCCGCTTCCTGGGTGCACAGGCCGGTTTCCAGCATTCTGCTGCACAGGCGCAGCAGGATTTTGGCATCCGCACGTCCCAGCTCCATTCCCTGAAGCCAGGCGTAGGCCTTTTCATAAAAGGAACGGAGCACCAGAAAGCCTGCCGCCTCATAAACATCCGACGCGTCCAAATCCTCTTTTTTCAGTGTCTCCAGCAGCAGATCCAGCTCCTCCAGGTTCTCCTGTCCATAATAAAAACGCAGCAGCGCCATGCGTATCGCCCGGGCAAAGGCCGGGATAACATGCTCATCCTCCGAAAGCAGCCGGAACCTGGACGCATTTTTTTCCGTAATCCGTATTTTTCCCTTGCTGCTCTCACAGCAGAACAGATTAAAGCCCAGGGAATTTTCCACAAAGGGCTCCAAAGCGCCCGCGCACCGGGCCGGATACATCAGCCGGTCGAGTACAAAGGGCCTTCCGGCGGCATAACGGTTATGGGCTTCATCCTCCAGAAGGATCTCATAATCCTTATCATAAACCGCCACATAGGCTCTGCCATCCTCCACCGGATAGGCCTGCTCGCCCCGCAGCCGGGTATGGATGACCACCGCCTGCCGGATATCCGCTCCCTCGCAGTCCAGCTGCTGCATGAAAAGAAGGGGCGCCACTGCCTGGCAGTTATCCCTGGTCAGCATTTTTTCATCCAGGACGGTCTGATACAGATACGCCAGATGCCGGTTGATGCGGCCTTTATAGAGCTGCTGCAGCACGAAGCGGTCTATCTGGCTCTTGTAGGCCAGATACAGCTCCGGGAACTCTTCCCTGTGCTTTTGCAGATAGGCATACAGGTAGGCGCAGTGTTCATAATCCAGATTGCTCTGGTAAGCAAAATACATGAGTACAATGCGGGGGATTTCCACTTCCTTATTCAAATCCACCGACATCATATAATATTCATACAGCCTGGTAACCCTCAGCTCCTGCTCCACGCCCCTGCGGTACCACAGGTAATATTCCGGGCCGCTTTTATTTCCCTTAATCAGCAGGGAACAGATGGCGGCAAGCAGCTGCGGATCACTTTTTTTCTCATAGCAGGCCTTCAAAATCCCGAACAGGCACTCCTTATAATATTTTTCCTTTCCTGCAAGATAGACCAGATGCCCCACCAGATCCTCGGAAAGGATTCCGTTCCTGGCGCCGAAATGCAGAAGCTGCAGTTCATAGGTATCCAGCTTCATCATCAGGGTTGGGCTGAAATTCGCCAGGTGCAGAGCCTCCAGATACAGCACGGGGCTCGTCCCGCTGCGCCGGAACTGTTCCTCCAGAAACAGCCATTTCTGGGAAACACTTCTCCCCAGGGGCGCCAGCATAAACAGCAGAAGCCAGGCAATCCGCCAGTTATCCCGGTATACCCGGTAAAAATCCTCCACCTGTATGGTAACCTCTGCGGTAAAAGCCTCATCCCTGTGATACAGGCTGCTCAGATACAGATAATAACAGTAAAGCTCCGGCGCTTCATCGTCCAGGGTGATATCCAGATGTTCCAGAATCCGGCCCGCATCGTCAAAGCGTTCCTCCGTAATCAGAAGATGCGCCTGATAAAGCCGCACCGCAGGATTCTTATCATCCAGCCGCTTCATCCGCTCCACCACCTCAGCGGTCTGCGCCCTCCACAGCACTGCATTCATCCGCTTCATTTTATAATCCTGATAAAGCCGTACCAGCTCCACCGTCAGACGCTTCATCTCCTGCCGGCGCCCGGTTCTCGCCACACGATGCTCCGCCCTTTTGATAATGGTAACGGATGCAAACTGTGTTCCATAGGCATGTCTTAAAATGATCCTTCCGAAATTCTTTCCTTCATGCAGCGCCTCCTGATTGACAAACAAAGGCAGGCTGCACTGGTTTCCCAGGAAATCCTCCTCCCGCAGGATTTTTTTCTCCGTGGAAAGAAAACCTCCTTCCGTTTCCACCTCCAGATAGGTACAGCCCCAGCCGTTTTTTACAATCTGAAGCGTCTCCCCTCCCTGTCCCTGAAGGTTTGCCACCACGATTTCCGTCCGGGGAAGCACATATTCCACCGGCTGCTTCTTATGCACGGAAATGAGGAATTCCTCCACGTTATGCACATTTCCCGGATCTCTGGAAAGACCTTTGTACAGATTTCGGTATTTCCGGTCCTGCCCGCCCAGAACCCGCAGGAAATCAGGTGAATAAAACAGCTTCACTGCCTCCTCCCAGCTATTTCTCGCCAGGTTCGTAAACTGGAACAGATTGCCCAGCTCGCCCTCCGAGCTGACCAGCTCCTTATGTACCACCATCACCTGAAACGGCACCTCATACTCACCCCGGTTGGACACGATCAGGAATCTTCCCCTGCGCTCCTCCCCCTCCCGCATCCCGCGGCTGTCAAACCGGTACTCTATATTTTCCACAGAGCCCGAAAAAAAAGAAGTCAGGCACTCCATACGCTCTTCGTCACAGGAAACGTACCCTTCCGTCACCTGTCCAGGTTCCCCGGTTACCGTAAAGAAGCCTTCCCTCACTTCATCCTTTTCCAGGGCCAGACCCACTTCCTGACATGAGAGCTCCAAGGAACCGCCTGTTTCTTCCCAATCCTCTGTTGATATCCGCGCAAAAAGCTCCTTCAAAGTTCTCACCTCCTCATCTGTTTTTATTCAACTATAGCTAAAACACGTTGCATAGACCTGTATATATTCTTATAGTATAACGCCACAGTGTTTCATAAAAAAATTGTAACTGTTCAGTCCCCCTCACAGTTACTGCTAAAATCCATCCTAAATCGCCTTTGGCGATGGATTTTAGCACTCTTGAATCACTTTCTTACGGTCAACGCAAAGCGTTGACCTGCGCAGCTAAATGCGCTGACCTGCTGAACAGTTACAAAAAATTTTTCTTTAGTCTGTCTCTTCAATTCAGCCCATTACGCCGTTCAATTTAGCATAAATATAGGTATCTTTCCAAAGAGGCCTGTTTTCGTCATCTTTCCAGAAATAAACATTTTGTCTTAAATGTGCTTCTCTCTCAAAACCCAATGCTTCTAACAATTTCCAGGAACTTGGGTTTTCAGGATCGCACTCAGCAAAGATTCTGTGTATACCCTGTGAAAATGCCTGTCCCACTAAAGCCAGACAGCTTTCCTTTGCATAACCTTTTCCCCAATAATCCTGGTTAAATACATATCCTATTTCAAGCGACTCAAAATCCCTATTTCCCAGATACACATTTCCTATCATTTTATGGCTTTCCTTTAATTCAACAGCAGTCATTTCATCTGTTGAAATCCTCCATTCAAGATTATGCCTTACTTCATCCATGCTCATAGGCCTGTAAGGTTCAAATTTTACCACCTCCGGATTTGATAAATATTCGTACAAATCCTGTAAATCACTTTCCCTGTACCTTCTTAAAATCAATCTATCTGTTTCTGCGATTATCGTTATCCCTTCCAAAAGTATTTCTCCTTAAATCTTTTATGCCCCTGCTGCTTTTTACATTTCAATCCACGAGGCTGTATAAGCCAGGTCTTGCTCTATAAACAGTAAATAAATACAACTAATATATCCTTTCGGCATTTACTAACAGCCAACATAAAGCTATTCAATAGACATACTTGTTTTTCAAACCAAAAAGATTTAATATCAGTATACAGTATAACATTACCAATAGGAATCCTGCAACATTTCAAAATAGAAGTTCGCGGACATTATTTCATTTCATACATTCGGATGTTCCACCGCGGCATTGTCATGAGTTGAAGCGTGCCGCCCCGCAAAGCGCTGAACGGAGTATCATACCGGCCGCTGCCCTGTTCTGTACTCCGGAGGGCCGGTCGGGGATTTTCTCTGCGGATGCCGCCGTTGGGGAATTCGCTGATGCTTATGAAGTTTTGGTGCTGTTTCTTAAAGCTCCGGGAGGAGGCTTAGCCTGAAATACGGCAGCTGTCTGAGGAGCCTGCGACGAGTTTCTGCCGTATCAGGGCTGCTAAAGCTTCCTTCCGAAGCTTTTAGAAACTGCCCAAAACTGAGTAGCATCAGCGAATCCCCAATGGCGGCACCCGCAGAGGAAATCCCCGGCCGGCCCTCCGGAGTACAGAACAGGGCAGCGGCCGGTATGGTACTCCGTTCAGCGCTTTGCGGGGCGGCGCGCTTCAGCCCATGACTATGCCGCGGCGGTCTCCCCAATATATAAAATAATGTTCCCGAAAAAGGAGGGTATTATGGCTGCTTTTCATGGTAGTGATTTGGAAAAAATAGAACAGATTTACGGGATAAAAAAGGAAGAGATTACGGGATTTGGGGCAAATGTTAATCCGCTGGGGCTCTCGCCTTTCATGAAAGATTATCTTGCCGCTCATCTGGATGTGCTGTGTGCTTATCCTGACCGGAACTATACGGCGCTCCGACGGGCGATAGCTGACTATACCGGCGCGGATGCGGAAAATATTATGGTGGGAAACGGCTCCACAGAGCTTATCTCTGCCGCAATACAGGCCATACATCCTCATGCCGCAGTCGTACTCGGGCCTGCTTATTCCGAGTATGAGCGTGAGCTGACCCTGGCGGGAAGTGTGCTTCACTATTATGATCTGTGTGCGGAAAAGGATTTCGTCCTGGATGTGGAGGATCTGGAACGCTTTATTATGGAACATGCCGATGGTGCCAAGGCTGCCGGAGGGAAGCTGCGCCTGCCCGGGCTGCTTGTGCTGTGTAATCCGAACAATCCAACCTCCAGCGCTGTTCCGGCCTCGCAGATGCGCCTCCTTCTTTCTTTTTGCCGGGAAAATAATATTTTCGTCATGACAGACGAAACCTATGCCGAATTTGCACCCTCCGTATCGGAAATCACTTCCATTCCCCTGGCCGGAGAGTATGACAACCTTCTGGTGCTGCGGGGTGTTTCTAAATTCTGGTCCGCTCCCGGGCTTCGTCTGGGCTATGCCGTCACCTCCAACGGGGAACTGCGCGGCAGGATTGATGCCGCCAAAAATCCCTGGACCGTCAGTTCCCTGGCGGATGCCGCCGGGCAAATCATGTTCACTGATAAGGAATACATTGAACGCACCCGTTCCCTTATCGGTAAGGAACGTGAACGCTGTATCCAGACTCTGGCCGCGATTCCTGAGCTTAAGGTTTACCCGGCCTATGCCAACTTTGTCCTGGCCCGCAGCCTCAATCCCGAAATAACGGCCCGGACTCTCTTCGAGGCCGCTATCCGCCGTAAAATGATGATTCGGGACTGCTCCGACTTTCATAGCCTTAACGACAGCTATTTCCGTTTTTGCTTCATGCTGCCGGAGGATAATACACGGCTGCTTGCCTGTATCCGGGAGTTGTTCGCGTAACCGAAGCCCTGCTGCAGGCAACGAAATAACAAGGTAACGGTTCAGCCAGGCCTGCTGCCCTGCCGGGCGGTGGGATTTTGCTGTCCCACAAAGCGGTGGTATTTTATAGGCCTGCAGAGCGGCGGGGTTTTACAGTCCTGCAAAACAGTGGTATTTATCATTGACAGCCGCAGGATACTGCAATAGAATTAAAACAGAAATAATAACGGGAAAAGGTGATGTGAATCCGGCATATCGGATGCTGTATAACCGGCAGCATGGATATGGCTGGAGAAGAGCGGATAAAATCAATTCAACAGGAAACGAAGGGCTGTTTTAACAGCTTATTTTTCGTGCCTGGCATTTGATTTTATTTACTCTTCAACTAACACTTCAGCTTTTGAGTCTTAGCCGCAGAGTAAAATCTGCGGCTTTTTCTGTTTATGAAAGGAGCAGTAAAATGAACAACAAAATTATCGAAGCCTTGAAAAAACCAGCGGTCTATACACCGTCAGGCACCGCCTTCTGGGATGATGATTACATCTCCGGACAAATGCTTAAGGCACATCTGGATCCGGATTTTGAGGGTGCCAGCAGGAAGCTTTCATTTATTGAAAAATCAGCGGCATGGCTCAGCGGTCTTGTACCGCCGTCTGATTATCCACAGCTTCTTGATATCGGCTGCGGCCCCGGCATTTATGCTGAAAAATTTGCCCGGGCAGGCTATCAGGTTACTGGCGTGGATTTTTCCAGACGTTCCATCGACTATGCCAGACAGTCCGCCCGGAGCCAGGGCCTGGATATTTCTTATCTCTATCAGAATTATCTGGAGATGGAGCTGCCGCAGTCATTCGATTTTGCCGTTATGATCTATTGCGATTATGGCGCGCTGTCCGCTGACAGCAGGAAAAATATCATGGACCGGGTTTACCGGCAGCTGAAGCCGGGCGGCTGCTTCGTGCTGGATGTATTTTCCATGGCCGCCTACCATCATTTCCGGGAACGGCAGACCTGGGAGCTTTGCCAAAGCGGCGGCTTCTGGCGTCCCGGCGAATATGCCGCTTTCCAGGGTTATTATAAATACCCCGAAAATGTAACCCTGGATCTGACAGCCGTCGTTTCCGGTAAGGAGGTCACTCCCTATTACCTGTGGAACACTTATTTTACTGTGGAAAGTCTGGCCGGAGAGGCCGAAAATGCAGGCTTTAAGGTTCACGGTGTCTTCGGGGATATTGCCGGCGCACCCTTTTGCAGGGAAAACGATACCCTTTCCATATTTTTAAAAAAGTAAAGAATTCTATTGACATTCTATATTTATTGTTATATTGTATTATTAAATTAATACAGAGATACACATTAAGAAAGGAATGATGATATGGCATGGAACCTGGATTCTGACCGCCCCATCTATGCACAGCTGCTGGAACGCATCCAACTGCAGATTGTTTCCGGCACCTATGGACCGGGTGATAAACTTCCCAGTGTCAGGGAACTGGCCGCTGAAGCCAGCGTAAATCCCAACACGATGCAGAAGGCCTTTGCGGAGCTGGAGCGCAGCGGCCTGATTGTAACAAAACGTACCAGCGGCAGATTCGTAACGGAGGACAAAGACATGATTACACAGATTCGGACTCAGCTGGCAAAAGAAGAAGCATTATCCTTTATCGAGAAAATGAAAGAACTGGGTTTTGAAAAAAATGATATCCTGGCACTGCTCTCAGCCGTTGCTGAAGAGCCTGCCGAACAAAGGAGGGAGCGCGCATGAACGATCTTGTGACTATTTCCGGCCTTTCCAAGGCTTATGGTCATTTTATGGCGCTGAACAACCTGAATCTGAATATTCCCAGAGGACGCATTATCGGCCTCCTCGGTCCGAACGGAAGCGGCAAGACCACGCTGATTAAACTGCTCAATGGTCTTCTTACCCCTTCCTCCGGCCAGATCCTGATTGACGGAAAGGCTCCCGGCGTGGAGACCAAGAAAAAAGTTTCCTATCTTCCGGAACGCACCTATCTTACCAGCAGTCGGACCGTAATAGATTTGGTGGAATATTTTGAAGACTTCTACGATAATTTCAACAGGGAAAAAGCCATGTCCATGCTGGAGAGCCTGCAGATCAACCTGAACTCACGCCTGAAAACCCTTTCCAAGGGCACCAAGGAAAAGGTTCAGCTGGTGCTGGTTATGAGCAGGGAAGCCGATCTTTACATCCTGGATGAACCGATAGCGGGTGTGGATCCTGCCGCCCGTGATTTCATCCTGAAAACAATCATCGGCAACTATAACGAAAATGCATCCATCCTGCTTTCCACCCATCTTATATCCGATATCGAGGCCGTGCTGGACGACGTGATTTTCATCAGGGACGGACAGATTATGCTCTGCTCTTCCGTGGAAAATATCCGGGAAACCTATGGAAAATCCGTGGACAGTTATTTCAGGGAGGTGTTTGCATGCTGACGAAATTACTGAAACATGAATGGAAGGAAACCTGGCGCATCCCCGCTTTATGCTGTGCCATTGTCATACTGATGACCCTTACGGCCGTCATCTGTTTTACCAGGATGAGCCCTCCCGCCAAGGCAGATGATCTGAATGCAGGCGCTTTTGTATTGATGATGTTCTATGTAATGACCATCACCTGTATCAGCTTTGTCATCACGCTTTATGTAGCGGTCCGTTTTTACAGGAATCTGTATACCGATCAAGGCTATCTTATGCATACACTGCCTGTAACCCCCAGGCAGCTGCTGGTTTCCAAGCTTTTAGTAAGCACTGTGTGGCTGTTCATAGTTACTCTGCTGGTGCTCTGGGCAATTTTCATGATACTCATTTTTGCCCTGCCGGTTATGGTATTGGAGGATATGAATCTGTCCTTTTCCTTCTTTATGAAATATGCCGCTGAATATTCCGGCGCGCTGTTCGGGATGTCGCTGCCGGCGTTTATCGTATTTAACTTTTTTTATTTTCTTGTTTCATCAATGAGCAGCGCTTTGGTTATTTATGGTTCCATATCCCTTGGCCAGATGTTTTCAAAGCACAAGGTGATGGGCTCTGTCCTGTGTTACATTGGCGTTACCATTTTAATCCAGACAGTGACCTCCTTCGCCATGACGCCCTATCTGACAAAAATAGTCATAACGAACCGTTCCGTTTCTATCGGCCCCGGGATCCCGGACTTCATGGGAAGTTTTATGCGCAATACCTTTATATTTTCCTTTATAGCCTCCGTAGTCACGGGCGCCGCCTGCTATGTTCTTTCCGAATACCTTATGAAAAAGCAGCTGAACCTGGATTAAGGATTTCAAACAGTATTTACAGAGGAAGCAGTCTTGGCGGCTGCTTCCTTTTTTGTGCTGACGTTTCACATTTTCAGGTGAAAATCTGCCTTCTGCCGATGTTTCTTTCCTCTTTCCGTTTTCAAATCCCTTTTCAGCTTTCGGCGGAAACTTCCTCCCGTAAGCGCATATAATAACTGTAAGCAATAAATATGAGGTTACCGCAACATATGGCAAACAAACTGCATGCCGCCCAGACATCCGACAGTCCCTATGCAGGTGGGCTGAAAATCAGTCTCACCTCCAGCCTTGGCCCGCTTCCGATAAAAGGCGCTTCCGTTACCATCTCCCTGACAGGAGATCCGGATTCCGTCGTAGAAACCCTGACCACTGATGAATCCGGCCAGACCGATACGGTGGAGCTTCCCGCACCCCCGGTAGATTACAGCCTGACGCCTACCGACCAGCAGCCTTATTCCGAATACAACATATCCGTTGAGGCATCCGGCTTTGAGCCCGTACTCGTTTCCGGCACACAAATCCTGGCCGATGTTACCGCTGTTCAGCCGATTTCCCTGATTCCTGAGGAACGGCCCGGAAGGGAAGAAGATATTATAATCCCGGCCCATACCCTTTTCGGTATTTTCCCTCCAAAAATTCCGGAGGCTGAAATAAAGCCTGTGGATGAAACAGGCGAAATCGTTTTAAGCCGGGTCGTCATCCCTGAATTTGTCATTGTGCATGACGGCGTACCCTCCGATTCCACAGCCCCGAATTACTATGTCCGCTATACGGATTACATTAAAAATGTGGCTTCCTCCGAGATTTATGCGACCTGGCCGGAATCCACCATTTATGCAAACATACTGGCAATTATGTCCTTTACCCTGAACCGTGTCTATACGGAATGGTACCGGAACCAGGGCTACAATTTTACCATTACCTCTTCCACCGCCTTTGACCAGAAATGGGTCTACGGCAGAAATATCTTTGAAAATATCAGCTTTCTGGTAGATACTATTTTTTCCAATTATCTCTCCCGCCCCGGCGTGAGGCAGCCGATACTTACCAGCTACTGTGACGGCCGGAGGGTAAGCTGCCGTGGCCTAAGCCAGTGGGGCTCCATGTATCTGGGGGAGGAAGGCTATGACGCCATTGACATCATCCATTATTATTATGGCAGTGACATGTATATTAACTCCGCCGACGCCATCAGCGGCGTCCCTTCCTCCTGGCCCGGCTACGATTTGACCATAGGCTCCTCCGGAGCCAAGGTGCTCCAGATGCAGGAGCAGCTCAACCGCATCCGGCAGAATTATCCTGCAATCCCCTATATAACCCCGGACGGCATATTCGGCCAGCAGACCGCAGCGGCGGTGAGGGTTTTCCAGCGGGTGTTCGGGTTGCCCCGGACCGGTGTGGTGGATTTTCCCACCTGGTACGAAATTTCCCGTATCTATGTGGGAGTTTCCAGAATCGCGGAGCCTTCCTGAAACAGGAAGGGTTTTCTCCTTTTAACCAGCCTTCTTCATGCCTCCTCCTTATGCATAAAGGCGGTACAGATACCTTTTACCGTATCCGTACCGCCCTTTTTTCTCTTTATTCTTCAAAGGTCCTCATGGCCAGTATGGTGTCCGTAATCAGATCATCCAGGCTCCAGCCCAGCATTTCTGCGCCCTGCTCAATCACTTCCCGGGAGCAGCCCGCAGCAAAGCTTTTTGTCTTGAACTTCTTTTTCACGGACTTCAGTTCCAGATCCTGTACGCTTCTGGAAGGACGCATCAGCGCGGCAGCGCCGATCAGGCCAGTTAGCTCATCTACCGCAAAAAGCACCTTTTCCATTTCCTTTTCCGGCTTTACGTCTACGGTCAGGCCATAGCCATGGCTCGCCGTCGCATGAATCAGGGCTTCATCCAGCCCCTCAGCCCTCATGATTTCCTGGGATTTTATGCAGTGCTCTTCCGGATACTGTTCAAAATCCAGATCGTGGAGCAGCCCCACGATTCCCCAGAAATCCACCTCATCTTCATAGCCCAGCTTCTGTGCAAAGTATCTCATAACACCTTCCACGGTCTGCGCATGCTTCAGATGGAATTCGTCCTGATTGTATCTGGTCAGAAGCTCCCAGGCTTCTTCCCTTGTTGGTATTTTTCCCATGCTGTCATCTCCTTCGCTTTTTCCGGCAAAATTCTGCCCGGAGTATAATCGGCCCGCCGGCGCTTATTTCACAGCTCCCATATTATATAGCTGCTTATATAGCCGCCGCGCGCTTATTCCGCCACTGCCCGGAATGCCTCCTCCAGATCCTGAATGATATCATCAATATGCTCCGTTCCAATGGAAAGCCGGATGGTATTGGGGCGGATGCCCTGTTCCTCCAGCTCCTCTGCATTCAGCTGTCCATGGGTGGTGGAGGCCGGGTGGATTACCAAAGATTTTACATCCGCCACGTTGGCAAGTAAAGAGAAAAGCTGAAGATTATCAATAAATTTTTTCGCGGTTTCCGCTCCGCCTCTGATCTCAAAAGTAAAAATAGATCCGCCTCCATGGGGAAAATATTTGGCGTACAGCGCCTTCTGGACCTCATCCGTGGTAACGGAAGGGTGATGGACCTTTTCCACCTGGGGATGGGCCGCCAGCCAGGCTGCGGTTTTCAGCGCATTGGAAACATGGCGTTCCACACGCAGAGACAGGGTTTCCAGCCCCTGAAGGAACAAAAATGCATGAAAGGGGGACAGCGTAGCTCCTGTATCGCGCAGCAGGGTAGCCCTGATTTTCGTAACAAATGCCGCGGGGCCTGCAGCTTTGGTAAAGCTTACGCCGTGGTAGCTTTCATTCGGCTGCGTTAAGGAAGGATATTTTCCGCTCGCCTCCCAGTCAAAACGGCCGCTTTCCACAATCACGCCGCCGATTGCCGTACCATGGCCGCCGATGAATTTGGTGGCGGAATGTACCACGATATCCGCGCCGTATTCCATGGGCCGCACCAGATAGGGCGTGGCAAAGGTATTGTCCACTGCCAGCACGATGCCGTGGGCATGGGCAATTGCTGCAATCGCTTCCAAATCCACCACATCGGAATTGGGATTTCCAAGAGTTTCTACAAAAACAGCCTTTGTATTTTCCTGAATGGCGCCTTCCAGTTCTTTGAAATTGAAGGGATCCACGAAGGTCGTAGTGACTCCGGAATCGGGGAAGGTGTGGGCCAGGAAATTATAGGTCCCGCCGTATATGTTTTTCGCCGCGACAATGTGATCGCCCTGATGAGCCAGATTCTGGAAGGTATAGGCAATCGCTGCGGCACCGGAGGCCACGGCCAGAGCTGCGCTTCCGCCTTCCAGTGCGGCCATTCTTTTCTCGAAGACCTCTTCTGTAGGATTCGTCAGCCTTCCGTATATATTGCCCCCTGCTGAAAGCGCGAATCTTGCCGCTGCGTCTTCGCAGTCATGGAACACGTATGAGGATGTCTGGTAAATCGGCACCGCCCGCGCGTCCGTCGCCGGGTCCGCCTGCTCCTGCCCTACGTGAAGCTGCAATGTCTCAAATCTGTATGCTCTCTCTGTCCTGTCTTTCATCTCGCCTCTCCTTCCTGCCTGACGGCAGCCTGTACATAGTATGTTTACAATTCCTATTGGATTAGTATGTTTTTGTTGATTATAATGGGGGATCCAGGATTTGTCAAATGGTTTTTGCAAAAGTTGGGGAAATTAGAGAGGATTTTTTTCTGAAATTGGGTCATGGCTTATGCCAGAGCAGATAGCAGACAGTGCAGCGCAGGCAGCGTAGTGCCAGGCAGTGAAGCGCCACAGCCTGGCGCAACGGCGGCAGCCAGATACTGTGGCGGCAAAAAAGCTGTCCTGAACAAAACAACAGGGCAGCTTTTTATCAGTTCATTATTACTGCGTCTATTTTACCGCAGCCTAAGGTTGTATTTCTTCCCAGATGAAGGATACACGCCGCATTCAGCCAGGGTGTAAAGGGAGCCAGCTCTCCCTGAAAGGTCATGGCGCCCAGCAGGCCGCTTAAATCCATTTTTTTATCTCTTCTGGTGGAATAGCGCTCCATATTTTTTACATAAAGCCCTGAGGATGTTTTTTGGATATGCTGCGCCGCTTCCATGAGCAAGGCAATTTCCTGCTCGTTTACATAGCCGCCGTAACGCGCGGTAAGCTCTGTTATCCTTCTGCTTATGCTCCGGAAGATGGTTATAAAATCGAGTTCGGTCAGCAGGCTGCCGCTTCTCCGGATGCGAAGCGGGGTCAGCAGCTGTATGGAGCAGTTGGTGCAGCCTTCGGTTCTGTGTTCTGAGAGGACTTCCGCTTTTATGGCCTCGGGGGCATAAAGGCCGGGCTTCCAGATTGACTGAAGCTGATCATACTGCATGATTTCTTCCAGCTGGAATCTCTTGCGCTCCGCCCCTATGGTAAAGCTCCCGGCAGTTATGAGGGCATTGATTAGCTGCTCCGCATACCGGAGGGCATCGCCAAGAAGTATCACCTGAAATCTGAGTTCATCGCCTTTATTATACTGCTCCCTGTACCCGGGCGGGTTGATGATGTAAGGATTGGGGATATCATAACCGCCTTCAGCCATTTTCCTGTTCTCGTATATATATCTGTATGCTTCCTTGTGATTGAGCAGGGCCCATCCCAGAATTCCATGGAGGGTGGAGCCCAGATAACCGGGAAGCCGGGCCGGCTCACAGCAGCGCAGGCGTATCAGAAGCGGAAGGTATTTCAGTGAGAAGTGGACGGGTTCGTTGTTTATCATGGGTTATTCCAATCTTATCCAGGCAAGGCCGTGGGGGAGTTTGTTTTCTGTGTCGATGTATATTGCGCCGGCGGCTTCGTGGGGGAATACGCCGGACAGGTTAAGGCCCTTGTACCCACCAAGAATAATGAGATATCGGCGCTGGTCGGTTGATGAAATCTCACGTAACAATGTCTCTAACTTTGATTTCATCAAGCACAGAATATCCTTCTCTTTTATCTCCCGGGATTCTCCTTCGTATTTCAACAAAATAGCGTTTATTTGTTTTAAGAGCTGCTTTAATTTATCTGTACTTCTCTGCTGCGCATCCTGCAGCACAGCTACCGGATTTTCTCCAGTAAACAGCTCACCGTTTAATTCCGTACCTGAATCAAGAGTTTCTATTGCCACTTTTGGGAAAAAAATTCCTAATTTAGGTTTTTCCTCTGCTGAATCCGTTCGGATATTCTGTAATTTATACAGATTTCTTAGCGATATGTTTTGTCCATCCACCCTTATATCATCAAATGAAATCAGCGATGAACCTACCGCCCCCTTGATTGAGGAACCAGGTATATAGTATTGTGCATTTGACGGTTCATATTCTTCATACATCCCATACTGATAAAAAGGATAAACGAATTTAATGCTGTCTGTATAGGAAAACCGGCCGTCCTGTCCTTTTATTTTTTTCATTTCTTTATTATTGCATAAAAAACAGCTTTGCTCTCTCGGTGATAAGATTATTGTCGAGAGAGGATTCAGGGTGAACTTATATTTTTTAGTGTCATTCATTAAATAATCTCCATTAATAATTCATAGGAAGCATAAATGCGTTGCCAAAAAGAATTGCATTCTCATCGAAAACTGACTGTATACATTTGCATGCCGACCCAGGGTCCCCAAGAGGGTATATGATGCTTCCCTGCTGGATAAAACTGACCACTTGTCCGCAGACATCCTTTTCCCATCCGCCCGGCATATGAAATGGCCGCCTTTCTGATGTAAAGATTTTTAAATAAGACTTATTAAAATCTATTTTATCCGGAAGCAGCATTCCCAGATTCAGATATCTTACTGCATTGGATTCGCTTATCCGTGAAACAGCAGTAATATCCTTTATGACAAAAGTATTCATTCCCTGTGAAGAGCGGGCGCCCAGAAAGAATAACCGTTCCTGTTCCTGTGCTTTTTTTATTATCTGAATAAGCTGCTCCATCTTTTCGCCCTTATCCGTTCCTAAATAGAAACAGAAATCTGTTACCTGTGTCCTTTCCTCTCTCCCGTCCCTTGTTCGGACTTCTTCCACAATACATTCAGGTACGGAATATATTTCCGGATCCAGTCCGGGAAGCCCATATTGCAAGCTTTCCAGGGAAGCATGAATCTGATGGGAATTATAAACACTTATATATGGGTATGAGTTTTCTATCTGCTGTGGATTATCCATCATTTGCATGATTTCATTCTCGTCCATATATTGTCTTTGCTTAATCGCTTTATACAGCCTTTTGGGTTCAGCTATTCCATCTGATTTATCCACACGATCCAGAAACCAGGTCTGAGGGACAGGAAGAAAACCCTCCGGCAGCATATCTGACAAGGAACAGAAAACCTTTCTTTCTTTTACATCTGCAACAAAGCTGCCCGCATTCTCAGAGGTGGTATATTCCCCAAGCAAATAGGTAAGCGCCCCAAATATTTTTTGTGAATCAGGAAGCTGTGTTAGTCTGCCCTTTAATTTCATCCCGACTTTGTAGGTACGAATTTCCTCCATGTGACACTCACTCTCCCAATATCTTAACATGTATCTTTCCATAGCCGCGGCTTCCGGAATTTCCCAACCGATACACGCCTTCATTAAATTTTAATAATACGCTCTCTACAAACTTTTTAATCTCTGCTTCGCTTAAATCATATTCTTCCAATGCATCCAGATGGTAAAAAATGATCTCCCCGCTAAAGGCTATTCCCGGACGCACCGTTTTGTAGGTACGGGGATTAGACGAAATTTTATCCGGATCGTCCTGATTTTTTATTGTATTTTTTGTATCAACAGAAAATGGGGCTTTCTCTTTTGGATCTTTCATATTAAAGTCACTAAAAATAAGCTTGGGGGTATCATTAAATGCTTTGATACCAAAAAGATATTGAGCCGAAGCATTATTAATTGCATCATCCATTTTTGCTTCCAGCCGGCTTAAACGCTCTGCCAAACTGCCATTATTTGTTTCCTGTATTTTTTTATTTTGTTCACAGCTATTTCTTTTTAAATTCTCCAGATATCTTTTATAGCTTTCTTTTATCTTTACGGCAATTTCTTCACTTTCCATATCCCTGACAATTTTGCGCATGGTTCCCTTTATGGAAGATGCGGGAATCTGAGGCCGGTTATTATAATCCGTTTTGGTATATAAATCAATTCCTCCGATTTCAAAGGTTGAAGGATTATCACCGATAAAAAGATTAGCCTCTGTGATAATTTCTGCTCTTATTCTTTCCATTTGCTTTCCTTTCTTTACTTTTGTTGGACGGGTATAATTTTTTATAAGTCAGGAGCATATCATGATACCTATAAAAAAGCATTAGGCTGTCAATATAATCGTCAGTCCATAATCCTGTAATCGATGCAAATTTACAGAAGATATTCCTATCAAACGGCGCCATAGGAGGGACTTTATGCTCACTTTGTTTTTTCTCCAGCAGTTCTTTATATTCTTCCCAGTTTCTGTTTTCGGACATCTCTATCATTGATGCACACATCTCAACATCGGGTCCTGTTTTTTTCATTCTGAAGAACATTGATGGAGTTATTTTTCTTTTCAGGAACACCGGAATTCGTTTATCATCTGAAGTCATATAAGATGTATCGCTAATAAAAGACGACCTTATCTTTTTAGCAGCCGAAAATGGTTCTTTGCGCCATTTTAATTCTTTATACAGATTCTGCTTATATAAATACTGTAATACCCGATCGAATACAGCTTTTCTGATTCTTTTTGAGATCTTCCCGTCATACTCACTACAAGATAGTGGATGCTCATCCGTCAATTTGAACCGCTCATCGCAAAACAGAAGAAGCAGCCTTACATATGCCTCCAGCTTTCTGCGGTGTTTTTTATCGAAATGCAAACTGTAAACAGCTTTGTCTGATGCATTTTTTGTAATGACAGTCACCTGCCTCAACAGGGCTTCCAGCAGCAAAAGCTCTCCTTCTCTCAGCTGTTTATCCGCACTGCCAAGATATTGAGGAATCATATGGTACAAAACAGCATTACTGTATTTGACAGAAGTACTGCAAATGGATGGATCCGTAATTTTATTCAACAAACCATAAAGGAAATAATGTGCCGGGAATTTTTTTACTATTAACAAATTAAGCGTATGTACTGTCTTTATAAAATTTGGCCAGCTTAAATAACCTGCATCATCGCCATCGGCTATTTTACAAGCCGAATCGTAAAAAGTATATCCGCCCAAACACAGCTTGGCAACAGATTCATTTACTTCACTTTCGAACGTAAGCTTCATCTTTTTAGCCGTATCCAGTTCATTCTGTACACGTTCAAAATAGTATCTGATGGGTTCTCTGTTAAAAGATATATCTATCCCCAGGCTTATTGAGAGCTTATCATTCCATTCCAACTTCTCAAGCTTATCATTTATGTTATTCAATAATATCTTGCATAAGTCCACGCCATTTTGCAAATGCGAAACAGGAACTGCAAACATGATATCGTCCCCGGCTAAATATAAAGGGTAAATCTTAAAGTCGGGATTTTTTTCCTGCAGCTTTTCTGCCTCTTTTTCCAGGGCATCCAAATTGATTGTCTCTGAAAGGATTTTGCTGACCGAATCATATATTCTGTAATCGCTGATATTTTTAAAAATATTTCCCATACCATCCAGGTCGGCCTTGATGACTGCAATTCGGAAATGGTTTGCATTTACATCCTCTGTATCAGGACATAGCTTATTAATATTTTTTACAAAAGCATGGTATTCACTGTTATCGTAGAAATACAAACTTTTTTCTGTTTTTCGGAATTGGAAAAGCAGTTCCTTATGCTCCTCAATGATTTTATTCATGCATTCTTTTTGACGAATACGGCTTTTACTCTCCTTAACAGCCTCCAGCCTGTCATTTTCAGATGTAATATCTTTCTGAAAACATTCATATTTCATCAGCAGCTTCCCGCCAAAATTTACATAATACCATTGAAAAAGCTCTCCCAGTTTTTCCCTGATTTCTTCTTCCCGCAAAGTTGTTGTAAATACACAGGAACCGGAGCACTGAAGCAAAATTTCGCTTATAAATCCGGAAAATACGCCTTTTTCCCCATCTAATCCCACCTTCCGGTAAAAATCGTCTGAAATCATCCGTGATGAGCTGATAATGCTTTTCAGCGTATTATTATTTGACTGCAATTCCTGTTCCTGCGCATGAATTGCATAATACAAAAAAACCTGCACTTTATCGATTGCTATCGAAACTACATTAACCGTCATTCTTTCTATTTTCTCCTTTTTGGTTGAACATTCTTACATATTCCCGGTGTGGAAACAATATAGGATTATTGATCAGCATCAAAAGCTGATTCAGCTGAAAATTAAACGTCAGAAGTGAAGCCTGTCTATTTTTTTCTCCCAAGATCTCATAATCTTTAAGGCTGATAGTTTCTAACTCTTTTTCTCCATTGATGTTGGTAGTATTGATTTCCTGACTACATTGATAGAAATTGAGCTCTCTGTACCAGTCTTTCAATGTTCTAAAGGCTTCGGTAACAGTGATTTTCAAATGAGAATCCGTCCTGTCACGTTTGACTGCCGTAAGGATAAAATCGAACATATTCGATTCTATTACTTCTTTACCAACGTTTTCGCTCATACTGCATAATATTCTGAGCGGTCTTGTTGACTGTTGTGCCGGGGCCGGCCCTATTGCGATATAATTCGCAAGCCTTGCTATGGATCCGGTCGCTGTTCTTAGCTTTACTATGCTGTCATACCAGGCTTTTATTGTTTCAGTTTTAATATTCTGGCTTTTGCATTCTACAATTGCTGCTACTGCTTCTATCGGAATAAATTTAATTCTTCCGTAACGAAATATGTATGGCGTATAAGTCTCATCAAAAATAGCGAGATCAACCTCATGGGAAACATTTTCCTGAGAATCAATGATAAAAACAGAGCGTTCTATCACAAACTTTTTGGGTAAAATCGCTTCAAACACCTGGCTCCATACTTCTTCTCTTTCAGTTCCTATCGTGGTTCCATGTAATGCGTGTTTCATATATAACTGCTCAACAATCGAACTTTCCAACTGTTGATAATTTGTGATAATGTCTGGTATTATTTTTTCTTTTCGTTCTTCGTCATTCATTGTGCTTCTCCTTATGTATTTGAGTGTCTTTGCAGGTGGGCAATGGAAGTTAAATTATAATATATTGGTAATCGATGTAGGAATTCGATATATGAGGCTGTATAAGCCTCGACTCCCTCCGGATTCCCTTTCCTGCTTTTCGTCCGATTTCAATCCACGAGGCTGTATAAGCCTCGACCATACGGATATAATCTCGCTCCACAGCATCAGGATTTCAATCCACGAGGCTGTATAAGCCTCGACATTTTGTCCCTTGTCCGCATTGTGGGGAATTTATCATTTCAATCCACGAGGCTGTATAAGCCTCGACTAGATGCATCAGTGTTTATGACAAAATCTGATGATTTCAATCCACGAGGCTGTATAAGCCTCGACAGTCATTCCGTCATCATGAACAATGGCTTTAAAGATTTCAATCCACGAGGCTGTATAAGCCTCGACATGCTGAGAAATGGTTACAAAGTCAATTAGACTATTTCAATCCACGAGGCTGTATAAGCCTCGACGACGGCAAGGTATCGGTGTGCAAGGTAGATATCATTATTTCAATCCACGAGGCTGTATAAGCCTCGACACAGAACTCCTTCATGACAATGATTGGTTTTGCAATTTCAATCCACGAGGCTGTATAAGCCTCGACCCAGGACGGCCATACGCAAGATGAAGGATAATGATGATTTCAATCCACGAGGCTGTATAAGCCTCGACGTTTGTTTCTTTTTCCCTTCTGCTTTTCTATAATATTTCAATCCACGAGGCTGTATAAGCCTCGACGTTTGTTTCTTTTTCCCTTCTGCTTTTCTATAATATTTCAATCCACGAGGCTGTATAAGCCTCGACATCATGACGCTATGATTAAGTACCAGCGGGAAGATTTCAATCCACGAGGCTGTATAAGCCTCGACCATCACCCGGCCGCAAAGAATAATCATCGTAAGTATTTCAATCCACGAGGCTGTATAAGCCTCGACCGCAATGACTGGGTACGCTTTTCACACTTTCGATATTTCAATCCACGAGGCTGTATAAGCCTCGACTTCCGCATCTTCCACAGTCTTCTGCATGATAATATTTCAATCCACGAGGCTGTATAAGCCTCGACATCTTTTATTGCCCCTATGATTAAGGCCATACAGATTTCAATCCACGAGGCTGTATAAGCCTCGACTATTGCCGGAATAATCGTATTAACAATCCACTCTATATTTCAATCCACGAGGCTGTATAAGCCTCGACCGGGAAAATCCTTGTAATCTGGACGGTTTTATAAAATTTCAATCCACGAGGCTGTATAAGCCTCGACCGTGCAATACGTGGTATTATAATATTGTAAGGAGATTTCAATCCACGAGGCTGTATAAGCCTCGACGTTCCTGCCGTCTGTAAATTCCAACATCTCAAGATTTCAATCCACGAGGCTGTATAAGCCTCGACACAGGGATATGTACCGGATACAAGGAGAGACGATAATTTCAATCCACGAGGCTGTATAAGCCTCGACTGTTAAAGAACATGGGCCTGACCAAAGAGGACCTTATTTCAATCCACGAGGCTGTATAAGCCTCGACAAGTCGTCTTTTATCAGTCTTGAGATTATCCTGGATTTCAATCCACGAGGCTGTATAAGCCTCGACCAATCGCTTCCACCTTCACATCTGTTGTGGTAAATTTCAATCCACGAGGCTGTATAAGCCTCGACTTTTTCGGTTTATTTTTTCAATAATGACGACTGATATTTCAATCCACGAGGCTGTATAAGCCTCGACCCAGTTTTGAAATAAATCCGTCCAGTTCATCCAGATTTCAATCCACGAGGCTGTATAAGCCTCGACAATCCCCCGGCTGATAGGTATGCACTCCAAACAATTTCAATCCACGAGGCTGTATAAGCCTCGACGGGGGTTGCGCTGGTAAATTTAATGTGATATTGTATTTCAATCCACGAGGCTGTATAAGCCTCGACAGCAAAAATACACAACAAAATTCCTTTAAATTCTCCCAATAACATACCTATTATACAACTCTCCCCGAAAGTTGTCATTATTATATTATTTTATATTTATATTATCCTATATTTCATCATTATACAAGTGCGAATCCCCCCGCAAATCTATGGGCACTTATGATTCGCACCAGTATTTTTCAGTTTTTCTTTACTGTTTCAATTATACACTGATGATGTTTCGCGTTTTTGTCATAATTTATACCAACAAGATAAACCTCGTGTATACCCTTGTCAAAAACTCTTATATAGTTTCTTTCTTTAATCTGAGTTATCGCTTTTTCTGCACTGCTGTTATATTTTAATTCCAGTACAATCCCTGGCCGATCCGGCTTTTTAGGTATCATAATACAATCTGCATACCCTTTACCTGCTGTTTGTTCAAATTTCAGTACATAATCATCTGCAGCGGCATAAAATGCCAAATGTATTACACATTTTAAAGTATGTTCATTATTATATTCTTTAAATTCCTGCATTCCGTCATGGACGTCTTCAAGTAAAAAACCAACTTTTTCTTCTTCACAATTTAAAAGTGCTTCCAAAAGCTCTCTTGATTGTTTTAGAAGCTGTGAAACCGTTCCCCAGGACAACTTTTTAATCGTGTTGGCAAATTCCTCCCGGATTTCTTTATTCGGAATCCTCACTTTATCTTCTGAATAACTGAGATAACCAAGATGAATCAACGCCGTGATTACCTCATCTTTATCATTAAAACTATCCAAATCATTGGAAAAACCTAACACATCAACACTTATTTCATTACCGGCTACCAGTTCAGTCACAGCTTCTCCCAAACCGTCAAAATTCATTGTAATATATTCTTCCAGTTCGGAAAAACCACCGGTTTTATTCCAATAATCTCTGCAGACACCCTCTTCTAACGCCTCTACAACAGAACGAGGATTGTAAATCCCCCCAATTTCTGCCATATGATAGCCATTGTACCATTCCCGCAATTCTTCAAAACACAATTTCACATCCTGCGAACATAACTTTTTTATCTCATTTTCAGTAAAACCAAAATAAGGCGCAAGCTTTTTAGGTTCCAGCATAGTGTATTCACGAAACATATTCAGCGCAGATCCTGTATTATACTTTTTGATAGGAAGAATCCCTGTCATATAAACCAGCTCTACATATGATTTATCCTTAAACAGCAGTTTCAAAAAACTGAGAAATTCCTCCTGTTCTTTCTTTTTACCTTTATGGAATCGAAAAACACAGTCCCATTCATCAATTAAAAAAATAAATTTGTATCCATACATCTGTTCAATCATATCTAAACAAAGTACTAAATCCTGTCCCTCCGGCAGAACTCCTGGACAAAGCTGTCCCAAATCATGAATCAGATTTTGGGAAATCCTTTCTATCCCCTGCTTAACGGTATTATTTTCAAAATAATCATTAAAGTTTATCATGATTACATTATGAGCATTTAAATGTTCATAATAAGTTGATGCGGATTTAATCTGCAGTTTTTCAAAAAGAAAGTCTGTATTAAGGCCCTTAGTATAATATGCTGCCAACATTTCTACAGCCATTGTTTTACCAAACCGGCGAGGCCTGCTCAGGCACACCCACTTTTCTTTGGTTAAAATCTTCTCACTAATAGTCTGTATAAGCATGGATTTATCAACAAAAAAACGGCTATTAAGCGATTCACGAAAACCATTCGCTACATTTTTTCGGTTCAAAAAATAAAAATAATCCTGCATAATTAAATTCGCTCCATTTATGAGTTAACTCTTCTAACACTAACGAAAATTAACATTGTTTCAGTGGACCCAGTTTACTACAGATATCAAAGTATGTCCAATAGACATTTCTTTGATTCGCTTAACTAACAAGTGTGAAAACGATTAAAAATAAATATTTATTTTCCATTTAGTAAATCAAGCGTTCACACCGACTTTCGCTCTCAATAATCAAACTAACTTTAATGTAAAGACTTACCATAAATTATTTGATTTACTCATTACATTTTAAGCTTTTCACACTACTTTTTACAATTATTTTAGTACATTAACATTTTTTATATTTTTGTTTTCAATTGTACCTTATCCTTACAGAAAAAAGTATTCAATCAATGGGACTATATAAGCCTCGACGTATTTGGACTTTCTACATCTGCCTTCTCAACCATTTCAATCCACGAGGCTGGCAATGCTGATCGAAAATGCTATTTCAATCCACGAGGCTGTATAAGCCTCGACCGGCCATTCAGGGCTGTAATTGATTATGATCCAATTTCAATCCACGAGGCTGTATAAGCCTCGACAATAGTCTTGGCAAGATTAAGCCCCTCCATCATCCATTTCAATCCACGAGGCTGTATAAGCCTCGACCCGGATCGATAGGATCATTCTGCATCTCGGAGTTATTTCAATCCACGAGGCTGTATAAGCCTCGACCCAACTCTTCTCCGCCCTTGGCAGCGGATTTCAATTTCAATCCACGAGGCTGTATAAGCCTCGACTTTTGTTGGAATTTCCCGGTACGTATTATCGCCGGATTTCAATCCACGAGGCTGTATAAGCCTCGACATACTCATAGGTATCCGTGTGCTTGAACCATCCTATTTCAATCCACGAGGCTGTATAAGCCTCGACGATAAAAAGACTGGTGCCATATCACGCAAACATATTATTTCAATCCACGAGGCTGTATAAGCCTCGACAATTTCCATGCAGGAGTACGCGGACAGGTTAGAACATTTCAATCCACGAGGCTGTATAAGCCTCGACATAAGCATTCATATGCAACGACTGATTATACAATATTTCAATCCACGAGGCTGTATAAGCCTCGACGAACGCCGATTGCGGAAAGGTGCAAAGAGCAGGTTATTTCAATCCACGAGGCTGTATAAGCCTCGACGAAAAAACTATTCAGCAGCGGCAGAAAAAGAAGATTTCAATCCACGAGGCTGTATAAGCCTCGACGGTGGGATTTAGAGTATTTAAGAACGCCGATTGCGATTTCAATCCACGAGGCTGTATAAGCCTCGACCCTTTTACCCCTTCTTCCATGCTGTCATAAACTCTATTTCAATCCACGAGGCTGTATAAGCCTCGACATATTTTTATCATACAACAGGAGGATAGTAAATATTTCAATCCACGAGGCTGTATAAGCCTCGACGAAACGTCATGAATAACAGTCTTATAAGTGCAATCATTTCAATCCACGAGGCTGTATAAGCCTCGACCGCTACTGCCGGGTTTAGCAATTCTTCATCACTATTTCAATCCACGAGGCTGTATAAGCCTCGACTGGACTGGTAAATGAGGAATTAGTGGAGGAATAATTTCAATCCACGAGGCTGTATAAGCCTCGACGAAGGAAAAAAGGCTAAATGTAAGTTTATCAAAATTTCAATCCACGAGGCTGTATAAGCCTCGACGGCAAGATTAAGAGCATTAAAAGGGCCGGTAAACAATTTCAATCCACGAGGCTGTATAAGCCTCGACTGAGGTAAAACAGACTTTCTCCTGTATATACAGATTTCAATCCACGAGGCTGTATAAGCCTCGACACTTCCGGACAATGTTCCGCAGCTCAATGCCCTTATTTCAATCCACGAGGCTGTATAAGCCTCGACATGGCCTCGTTACACTCGATGTATGCAACGCGGGATTTCAATCCACGAGGCTGTATAAGCCTCGACCTGCACTGTTTAGGTTGATACCATACTGACGCCTATTTCAATCCACGAGGCTGTATAAGCCTCGACTTATTTTGTATAAATATGCATTAATTATATTTTTATTTCAATCCACGAGGCTGTATAAGCCTCGACAGCAAAAACATCAAAAAAATCTCTTCCAAAATTTATCCTAACACACCAATTATACAACATCGCAAAAATTTTATCACTATACTATTACAATATATTTTATAATTCCATTTCTACTTACAAAAATTTGGTGCGAATCCCCCCGCAAATTAATGTGAGCTTACGATTCGCACTAACAAATATAATCGTTTTTACGAAAATACAGAGAAATTTGAACATCCCGTTAATGTTTTTCCCGCAAAAGACTATGGGAACAATTTTCAAATATGTAAAAACCTTACCTCGGAGCTTCAACCATATCAAAATATTTTTTCTGCAAAGAATAACAACAGGTATAATCGTAGCTGCCGCCAAAGAAATAAATCGGGAATTCAAGAGACAGCATTTTGTCATATGCGCTAAACCTTATACTCTCAGCCCCAACCGGAGATGCTGATACAAGCTTTTATCCCCGCCAGATGTTAATTCTTTCGATGGGGTATTAGCTTTGCATCACAGACTGGGCAAAAAAGATTCCCGTAATAAGAGAATTCATAGTGTGTATTGTGCCTGCTCCAAGCGCGTGCATGACATTAACCCGCAGAAGCGACCTGCAACAATCCTGATAGACATTGTCAAAGGAAGCAATTGGATACTTTACAAATTCACTTACCATTTTGCATTTTCCATCTGACGGTATTGGCCAAGCATATATTCATACATAATTATTTCAGTTTTCGTTTGATTTGTACTCAAAATGAACTTCAGTTCATTTAAAGTACAAAAGCATTTTCCCCCGTTTGTTTGAGTAAGTTATATAAACTTCTCTATTTCTTCCATAAACGGTGTCACATCAGGTGAACGGATAATAAAAGGAAGATCGGTTTGGTTTTTTGTGCCTGGCTGGTAATTGTATAAAACATTCAGGGCACGATAGCATGATTCTTCTACATCTTCTAATAAGGGAACTGCAATATCTTTGGTAAGCATAAATATATCTTTAAGATTGATGGGGATAGCCATGATATGAAATTCAATCCCCCAATGTAAAACCTGTTCATAAAAGGAGGTAATGGATTTTGCAGTGTCAAGCAGTTTTTGGACATCACAGGGAACACCGGGTAATCCTAAGGCATCCGGCAAATCATCTTGAAAGATTTGGTACAGCGAGTCATAATATATCGGCAGCAGCTCTACCTTGGCAGTCAATAATTCAAGATAATATTTTGTGTTTTGAGGGTTCTTATCAACAAAGTGCAACGGTGATAAAAATTTATTTTTTTGCACGCTGGCTTTTTGGAGTCCAAGAGAGATGGCAGTATAAAATAATTTATATTCCCACATATAAGGTTTGGCAGTTAGAATATTCTGCACCTCATTTTCTAAACGTACCGTATCATCAACCGTTTCATCCTTTATTACATTGCCGCAATATTCACACTTTAAGTAAGATTGCTGGAACACAAAAGCGAGCTTGGCGCCACAGGAAGGGCATACAATGGATTTCATAGGTTATACCTGCTTTCTTTCTTATTTTTTATTGTCCCATAATCTAAATATATTTTTCTGTCAGACTAATTTCATTATTCTTTTCAAATCTTTGATTTTATCTTCTCTAATAAGGACCGAATCTTCAATTTTCAGGAGACCAATCATAATGAAATATATGGTATAGGTGCTGATAGATATATGTGTGTTCATGAATAATTGAGAGAAGAATATGCAACGTTCCATTGCTGCTAAAAAATCAAAGGCTGATCCACATGAATCCCCTTACTTACCCCAATCTGCTCCACCTTCGCTTTTTTCTGGTTCCCCAGATAATAAAATCTGAGGCTGTCCACCTTTTCATCAATAATATCCGTCAGCATAGCTTTCAAGGTCAGACACTGGGCTGGATCAAGAATACATTCAAAAACCGAATTCTGTACCCTGGTTCCATAGTTTACGCACTGCTTTGCCACCTTGCGCAGACGTGCTTTGCCTGCGGCTGTTTCCGTATTTACATCGTAAGTAATCAGCACCAGCATGACAGCCTCCTATTTCCAGAAAAATGGCGGATATTCATCAATATCCCCGCGAAGATACCTGGCCAGCAGCATTGCCTGTACAAAAGGAACCATGCCCCATTCCACCTTTTCTCCCAAATAGGGATGCGTGATAACCTCTTTTTTCTTATTCTGCCATTCTGTTAGCAGGTTTCTTCTGGCAGTATCACTTATCAGGACCGCTCCGTCTTCCTTTTTCGAAAAATCCTTTTTTGTAATCATTTTTTTATTAATCAAAGTTAACACAAATCTGTCCGCCAGAACCGGACGAAGTTCCTCAATCATATCCAGAGCAAGAGAGGCTCTGCCGGGCCTGTCCGTGTGCATAAATCCTACATAGGGATCAAGGCCGACAGTTTCCAATGCGGAAGCTGTCATATTTGTCAGCAGTGTATAAACAAAGGAAAGCATGGCATTTACATTATCCATTGGAGGCCTTTTGTTCCTTCCGTTAAAGATAAAATCCTTTTTCTGCTGAAGAATCAGCTCATTAAATACTCCAAAATAAATACTGGCCGCCTCCCCCTCAAAGCCCCGCAGCTGTGCCGTGTCCATACATACTTCAATGTTTGTAAGAGATTTTTTCAGAAAATCAGACGCCTGGCCAACCTTTTGTACATCCACCTGCATTCCATGATCTCTCACCGCCCGTTCCAGGATCCAGCGTGAGTTGTATACCTTTCCCAGGATGCAGTTTCGGGCGATTCCTATGGCTGTGTTTGGCTCCATTGACATTTCATACTGTTTTTTCCTTAAAACCACATTCCCTTTCACACTGCCTGTCACTCTTGCCAGAAATTTGCCCTGAGGCGACAGAAAGCATAACGAAATGTTACGGGAAGCACACCCGCCCATCAGGGCGGGGCTTGCTCCTCTGTAACCAAAAGAAACAATCGCTTCCAGATTATGAAGCGGAATCCGCCCTATTTCCTGCTCTTTATCCAGAATTACCACATTTTCTCCATCCAGTGAAAGATAACTGTCCTGTGAGGTTACATATAGTGTATTCAGAAGCTTCTTCATTCGTTTTCCTCCGAAATGGCCTTATGGATGTATTCTTTCACCGAGGATGTTTTTCCCAGCCTTGGAAGGCATATATCCTTCAGCGAACAGGCATTGCAGCTTTTTGACCATTTTACCCTGGGCGTATATTTCCTGTCATAAAGCTGATGCATCTCCTGGAAAGCCTCCCGCACCTGTTTTCTCATATCTTCCGTAAATACCACATTTTCCCTGCGCCGTGTCTCGCCATAAAATACAGCGCCCTCCGGAATCCTGACGGAAAACATTTCTTCAAGACACATAGCCTGTGCCGTCAGCTGGAGAATATCTATCAGGGTATCCTTGGGGCTTCCTTTTTTATATTCGATGGGATAAATCGTATAGGTTCCCCTGTGCCCGTGCAGGGTAACCCCGTCGGCTGCCTTCCTGAATTCCACAATATCACATTCTCCGCTGACTCCCATACTTCTGGAGAAAACCGGCATAGCCCGGCTGGTAATTACATCCTTTCTTTTTTCATTGAAATAAGGGTCATGCGCATTTTTATGAAGCAACTCGCCTGATACCGTATGTTCATTTTCCTGCCATTGCTGTTCAATATGTATCAAGGCCCACTGCCTCCGGCAGAAGGCAAAATGCTGAATACCGGACAGCATCAGGTATTCTTCTTCCTTATATTCCGTCATATTTTTCTTGAAATCTCCACTGAATCCGGAATCAAATCCTCATGTACCTTAACCGTATAATCCTTATACTCCCTGGGATACAGAACATCCTCTTTTTTCTTTACCTCAATAGCATCAAACAGTTTATAAGCCGGACAATCTCCCAATTCCTTGCTGTGTTTGAAAACGATCAGTTCCCTCACAGCCATTTTTCCCCTTGCTGCGGAATGGTCGATTTCAAACATATTTATAATTGCTTCCCATAACAGCTCCAGATCATCTTCAGAAAATCCGGTAACCTTTCTTGCAAGGTTTGCTGAAATATAGCCCTCCGCACGGTAAAGAGCATAGGGAACTATGTTTTTCCTGCCCATTTCCGTACTTTTATTCTCCGCATCCTTTTCTGTTGTAATAGCCACGCGCGTGATAGTAACCTCCTGGCTTACAATCGGATCAATACTTCTTGCAAAACCAAGCTGCACCGGTCCCCGCACCTGCCCGCAGTTCAGCGCAGCTTTTACAAAGGTTGTCATAACAGCGCCAAAGGTCCTGATATCAAAAAAGTTCTCACACATAAAATTCCGGATCTTTTCGTCCACATTCGGATCTTTTTTCTTTAACTCCTTAATATCTTTTTCGTTCGTGTTTAAATATTCATATGCCATGTTATCGCTGCGGTTGAGCGGTATGTCTTCCTTAATATATATTTTATAGCCGGGAGCATCCTCCTTTACCGTTTCCACATAATTACGGATTTTCCGCTTCAGGCATACATCCGTAACTATCCCATATCCGCTTTCCGGATCAATTCTGGGAAGATTCCCCGCATCCGGATCCCCGTTCGGATTTCCGTTTTCCACATCAAACAGCACCACAAATTCATATCTGTTTTTAATAGCCTCTCCCATTTTACTTATCCTCCTTTTCCTTCTTTTCAAAACGTTTCTGCGTCTGGTGATAATACCCAAGGATAAACCTGCCCTGTTCTTCCAGAGTCAGTCTCCTGGGACAGGCAGCTTGTCCTGCGGCCGGCCCTTCCATTTTATCCTGAAGCTCTACAAGAAGCTTTTCATAATATATTTCTTTCCCTCTGTTATTCAATTTCCTTATATGGCTGTTTTTCAATTTAAATAAAATTGGAAAAATCGAGGCCGGAGTTGCGCAGGCTGAATTAAAATATCTGTCCTTTATCGTCGAATTAATTCCCGGATTTGCGTCCTCCTGAATCGCTTCCAGAACGGCAAATTCCCTTCCAAGCGTATAAGCCATATCCATGCTTTCTTCGTTTAATGCCATAGTGATCCCCTCCTTACTGCAAGTACCATTTTTTAATAAAAAGGCTTTGATAATGGCCGCTCTCCCTCTTGTAATTTTATAAATCCCCGCAGCGCTGTCATCCTGTTCCGCCCGTATTCTGCCCATTACTGCCTGGTACAATGAATCCGGGTATCTGTCACCTGAAATAATGGCACGGAAAACCGCTCCCGCCATATTGGGCGCAGGCTTTTTATCCCGGCTTCTTTTATTGACCGTCTCCATCAGCATGCGCCACACGCCAAGGTATTGGAATTTGTCCATCGCAGGCCGTACAATTTCCATCCTGTCATAATGCGCTTTCAGATTTTTTAAAATATTCCCGAAGCTGTCCTGATAAAAAAAACGGACGGCTATTCTGGCCGCATTCGGCGCCAGCCCCAGAATAAAGAATCGCTGGCCCATGGAGATGCTTTCCTCCACTCCCGGTATATTCACCGCCTCCCCGGATTCCAGATTTTTAAATACGCCGTCAATGATTTCATAATTATCCACAGAAGGCTCGGAAGCCTGCTGGAAAATATTCTGATACGCCTCATCACCATCCTCAGACCAGTAAACCACGGTGGTATCCCCTATTAAAGTAACGTGATTTCTGTCGGCCAGCAGATGATTCAGCGCCGTTGTATAGGCATAAACCGCATAATTCCCCACCGGCGCATTATAGCTTTGCTCTTTCCCATAGGATTCAAACGCCGGCGCATTGAAGGAAACAAGAGCGGCGCCGCTGGACTGCGCTCCCTGAACGCCTTTGATATTGCCATGTATCCTCGCTATCTGCGTTTTTTGTCCGGTTACCAGGCAGATTCCCTCCTCCTGGCCCTCAATATTCTCGTAATAGGCTTTCCAGGCTGCTTTTACCTGCGGATCCTCCTGTACATAATTGTTTTCCACTTCAAAAATAAGATTTGCTCCTGCTACTATTTCATCAAAAGCCTGGGATATCAAAGGATTTTCATCAGCACTCCCGGGATCCCATGTTTCAAAAAAATGAACAACTGCCTGTGCGGCGGTACAATCCACATTTTTCAGTATCTGCAAGTGCTTTTCCCTGGCGCATTGGAAACATTCGACAGAGCGTTCCGGTTTTCCTTTATTATCTATTCCCAGCAGATACCCTGAATTATCGCACAGAAAATTAGCCGCCAGGCCGGAGGATCTGGTAACCATCTGGGGGACCTTGATAAGCCGCGGCTCCCATACGGTTTTCTTCCCCTTTTCTTTCTCTTCTTTCAAAAAAACAATGCGTTTGAGCTGTCCGTCCCGGGACAATTCCAGGGCATAGGAAACCTTCGCCGTACACCAGCCGGGACTGGTAATTTCCCCTTTCCGTTCCAGCGCTTCATAATATTGCACCAATGACTGCAATATCATCGTACCACCTCACAATCTCCCAAATTCAGGGTCCCATTTTTCAGTACCGCTCTGAAAAACAGGGGCTGGATGTTCTCAGGATCCGAATAGTCAAAGTCATAAAGCATATATCCCAGATCCTTTTCCTCTCCGGGATAGGCGGTATCTATCTCTTCCGCTTCAAAAAGTTCAAAATTCGCCGGGAACTCTCTGCACCCGAAATACGGCATATGAAAGCATTCCCCCCTGCGCAGGCGCCGCATAATAATGTCCTTAAATTTTCCTGTATTATCTCCCTCCGCTGCTTTTTCCGTCATCTCAAAATGGGCCTCAATCACATAATCCACATCTTTGAGCAAAATAGCAGCCCTCTGCACAATTTCTTCCCTGCTGCTGATATACAGCGGCTTTTTTCCTCCGTTAATTGCATTTAATACATTACCCGCAAGTACTTTACTCTTCACTTCATTTCTGCGGACACTGGTAAAACGGATCGGTTTTCTGACATGGATTTTATCAATCACCCACACCATTCCCGGATGCCAGTAAATTGCTTCCAGAATTCCCCTTGCCGCTGAAGGCGTCAACAAATCATAGCTGCAGCGTTCCACCTTCATTTCCGGCCGTGAAAAAAGCGCCAGCTCCCCCCACACCCGTACTTTTACTCCATGGCTCATGAATACTCTCCTCTCTTCCACTGTTAAATCTTAGAAAAATACAGCCTCCCCTCTTTCCACCTGAATTTCCAGTCCCATTTCTTCCGTATACTGCTCTGTATTCCGTAATAAGAAGAAATCGAAATCCAGCGCCTCCAATCTGCCTGCTCCATTCAGCTTTTCATAATCCTGCTCATAAATATTTACACAGTAATGGCCTGCATCTCTCACAAGCTGGCGGGAAGCTTCTCCTCTCCTTATCCTTTCCACAAGCTGCTTTGCTTCCGGCTCTTTAGCAATCAATATTGTCCTTGTGTTATTTTCTATCAGTTTAAACTGGTCCGATACAGATGCAAAGGGAAACAGCAGGGATCTTGTTTTTTCTTCCATCTGCCCGATAATATTTTTGACATCCAGGCTTTCTCCTTCATAACGGTACAGTTTTTTGAAATAAGCCTCTATCGCTTCCAGGGATGCAATGTCCTCATATTGTTCCGCTATCTGTGCCGCCACATCAAGCGGCCGTCTTAAGGACGGTGGAAAATGAACAGCCTCATTCTTTTTCATGGTAAAAACGGTTGTAATACAATCTTCTTTTTTTCTTCGGCCTTCTCTGTTGCATCTGCCTGCCGCCTGTATCACGGAATCCACACCGGCCAGCTCCCGGAAAACAGCAGGAAAATCAAAATCTACACCGGCCTCCACAAGGCTGGTCGCAATCAACCGGCAGGGCTGTCCGTTTTCCAGCCGTTCCCTGATGATGCGCAGCTGCCTTTTTCTGTGTTCCGGATACATAAAGGTAGAAAGATGGAAAATCCCCTCTTCCTCCTGCAGGCTTTGATAAATTCTCTGCACCTCTCTTCTACTGTTTAAAATACAGAGTGCCTGTGTATGTTCCTTCAGAATATCTGTCAATTCCTCCTCTGAAATTTCCCCTCTATTTTTTATGATTGTCCTTCTGAAAAAATCATATTGTATTTCCACTCTTGGACAAATTTCCGATATGCTCAGCTGTTTTGGAAAATATGGCCGTAAAGACGGCTGGGTTGCCGTACAGAGAACTGCCGTACTATGATAATTGTATACCAGTTCGCTGACAGCCTGAATGCATGGCTTCAAATATTTAACCGGCAGCATCTGCGCTTCGTCAAAAATAATAACGCTGTTTGCCATATTATGCAGCTTTCTGCATTTCGTGGTTTTGCTGGAGAAAAGGGATTCAAAAAACTGGATATTTGTAGTTACAACGATGGGGCAATCCCAGTTTTCAGATGCCAGCTGAATTTTTTTCAGTTCCTCCGAATCTTCATAAACCACGTTGCAGTGATCCTCCAGCACGTTATCTTTTCCCAGGATATTTTTAAAAACCTGGGCATTCTGTTCAATAATGCTGGTATAAGGAATGACATAAATTACCCGATCCATATGATGCTCGATGGCGTGCCGAAGGGCAAAAGCCAGGGAAGAAACCGTCTTACCTCCGCCGGTGGGCACTGTCAGCTGGAAAATCCCCTGGCCGGCTACGCCTTTTTCCAGACATGCTTTTAAAATCTCTGTCCTTCTTCCATTTACGGTTGTGTAATCTTCATTTTGGAGCCATGGCGCAATATGTTGCTGCAGACGTTCAAACAGGATTTCAATTGTGTCAAAATTTCCCCGTTTTACAGCATTATCTGTCATGAAAGCTTCCGTATCCAGATAATCTGCATCTACCAGACAGGAAAAAAGCATCCGAATAAAAAAAGACATGCTAAAACCGCCTTTTCCCAAAGGCCTCAGCGGAATTGCCGGGAATTCAGGAATTTCAATTTCAGCATGATATGATTGGTAATCATCCAGTTCTTTCTGCATTCTTCCTGTTAATGTAGCTTTTCCTCCTGTGTCGGCTGTGGTGCCGCCGTCCAGAAGACCGGAGTGATGCCCGGATATGCAATAAGCACAAATATAATTTTTCTTCAGATATAATTCTTTGGCGCCTGCGGTCGCATGATCTGTAATCGGGCCTCCCTTCAGACGTGCCTGAAATTGGGAGGAATACTTTCCAATGTCATGCATGAGTCCGCAGCCATATCCCCATTTTTCCACACCAAAAACTGAGGCAAATCTGCCTGCCAGTTCTGCTGTTTCTTCCAAATGGTTCTTAATGGATTGCTGTCTTAATTTATCTTCACTGATATGGGCGTAGAACATTCGTTTTACCTCCAATCGTTTTTTATTATATCATATTTTAATATAAAATTATAGTTTTTCACTATTTTGTTGTACATTTTATATTTTTTAACTATTTTTTTAGTTGGAATAACTTTATTCATACTATATTGTTAATTATCAGGCATGATTTTCTGTATTATTGCACTATTTTGCAATTTCAATCCATGGAACTGTATAAGCCTCGACAGCTTTCGGATATGCGTAATGTGAATGCGGATTTGATTTCAATCCACGAGGCTGTATAAGCCTCGACATGCTGTTTAAATTTCTGCACAAACTCTTTTTCATTTCAATCCACGAGGCTGTATAAGCCTCGACATAACCATCAATGGGAGATAATATACCATGAGCATTTCAATCCACGAGGCTGTATAAGCCTCGACCATCCACTGGCCTGCCACTGTCTCGGCTAATGGATTTCAATCCACGAGGCTGTATAAGCCTCGACCTTGCAGCAGATTCCATAGAGCGGGAAATACTGATTTCAATCCACAAGGCTGTATAAGCCTCGACTTGACTGGAGTATTTCTGTAATGGATTACAGAGATTTCAATCCACGAGGCTGTATAAGCCTCGACCAAAAGATACAGTATCCGAAAAACTCAATAACATATTTCAATCCACGAGGCTGTATAAGCCTCGACCACACTCGGTTCCTTACCATCCATCCTGCTGGTAATTTCAATCCACGAGGCTGTATAAGCCTCGACGCAGGAGTACTCCAGCCAGTGGAGGCAACATTTGATTTCAATCCACGAGGCTGTATAAGCCTCGACGATTATTGGCTGAATATTCCCATTCCATACGGTAAATTTCAATCCACGAGGCTGTATAAGCCTCGACACCAGCTTTTCTTTATTGGTCCATATCCGGCCAATTTCAATCCACGAGGCTGTATAAGCCTCGACAAGGAAACTTACGTCTATACCAATAAGACTGCAGGAATTTCAATCCACGAGGCTGTATAAGCCTCGACGATGTTATTGGATCAGTGAAACAAAAATCTGGTGATTTCAATCCACGAGGCTGTATAAGCCTCGACACACTGCAGGAGTTCGGTTCCTGGCTGGAAGCAATTTCAATCCACGAGGCTGTATAAGCCTCGACCCTTGACCGCCTGCTCTTCGATATGTTTGCTGTATTTCAATCCACGAGGCTGTATAAGCCTCGACTCCTTCCGCTTTTTAGAATACAGGGATACGAAATATTTCAATCCACGAGGCTGTATAAGCCTCGACCAAGGCCAGAAGAACTTACTGTAAGCCAATGGGCATTTCAATCCACGAGGCTGTATAAGCCTCGACTTCCCACAATGGCTGCCTTTACGCCAGATAGGTATTTCAATCCACGAGGCTGTATAAGCCTCGACAGCAAAAACATACAAAAAATCTATTCAAAACTTTATCCTAACACAACAATTATACAACATCTATCAAATTTTATCACTATACAATTACAATATATTTTAAAATTTCATTACTACTTACAAAAATTCGGTGCGAATCCCCCGGTAAATTAATGTAAGCTTACGATTCGCACTAATATCAACATGACAATTTGAATTAATCAATCTCATTTCATTTTTTCTTTTTATTGATATATATTGCGCGTAAATTTAGTCAGCAAAATTTATATATAACAATAAAACGCATTCTTTTCATTCCAATAAATATCCTTCTCTACAAGAGCATTCCAAATAATCCGGATTCTGATAATATACTCTTGTTTTAAAATTTGTTATTTCATCACTTATGAAAAAATTAAAGATTTTAATTAATTCAGAAATTTCCTTCCCTGGTTCTGCACAATCCTGAATCATAATACAATATAACTTTCCTATATACATAAACCCAGGAATAACATATTTACAATCAGTAATTGTATCAAAATTACCTTGTGGTATTTTATATGTTTCTATCACTTCATCACTAACCTGTTCAAAAGTAAAACAATGATTTACCTCGCTATATATTCAATAAGAGAACATACATAAAAAAATCATTTTTTTCTTTATTCGTCATATACTATTTCACTCCCCTGAAATGTCAAACAATTCAAATCCGCTAAAGTATGGAAACTAATTTGATGTGTCGGATACTTAAACTCCGCTAAACCCAAAATTGTTTTCTACTGATTGTTCCCGACAAAAAATCGTTCACATAATTCCAAATCGTATCATTTGCCATCGGCCCTTCAACAATATCGTAACGATGCGTTTCTCCCTTTCTGCATGCAGCAATAAAATCAAGCCACTCGTCTGTCATACTTTCAAATTTTAAAACTGACAAGGTATTATCCAGAGTATAAATATATGAGTTTATAACAGGACTACCTGCACCTCGATTTGCCCAACGTACAGCTTGTTCTATTTTATTTGTAATAGAATTACCATGAAAAATCTTTTGTATATTTAGTTTTCCTTATCTCCGGAAATTTAACAATTTCTTTACTGGCATGATACAATATCATAACGCCTCTGATACCCCCTATAGATTATCATTATTTCTAACACACAAAAAGCACCAGCTTAAACAACATACTTTTTACCATGCTCTCTAATACACAATCTCTTTAAAGCCCATTATATCTTTATTCCATTGAAACAGTGCAGCCTTCCCCTTTTCATCTCTTATTAAATGAACACTGCCCGGTTCAATTTTTACCCTGTCTCCTTCATATGCAATCTTACCTTCTGTTACAGCCGTCAACACAGCCTTTAATATAGCTCCGTGCGCCGCAACAATTACATTTTGAGCATTATATTTTTTCAAAATATTATGAAATGCCAGTCCAGCACGTCCAATAAGCTCTTCCAACGGCTCCATTCCCGGATATATATCATCAGCAAATCTTTTCTTTCTCTCCTCATAATCCAAACCTTCACCCAATCCAAAACCTCTTTCTATAAATAAGGGATCGGTTACAATATCTTCTTTCTTATAATCCAGCCTGCCTGCAACAATTTCAGCGCTCTTCCGTGCTCTTGATAAGGGACTGGATATAATAACATCAACATTCTGCATGCAGCCGGCTAATACTTCCGCAGCCTTTTCAATCTGGTTAATTCCGTTTTGGTTCATCCCAATATCTTCATGCCCTTGCAGTCTTCCTTCCAAATTCCAATCTGTTTCACCATGTCTCAGCAAATAAATATTCAAACCTATAATTCTCCATTCCGTTTTCTCTCAGACAGTCTTAAAAAAAGATTATACCTATTATAAAACTTTACCATCATTTTCAACAGTTAAAATAATGACCTGCTAAAATAAAGGCAAGCACAATGCGCTGCAAAAAATCAAAGACTGATTCGCATGAATCCCTTTGCATAAACCCATACAAGAAACAGGGCGACTAAATCCAGTGCAGATGCTGTCATAATCAAACAATTTGCATTATTTTCAGGCATGATTTCCTGTGTCATTACACCATTTTGCAATCTCAGCAATAAGTTCTGCAGGAAGCGGCTTATTGTAAGGAAACTGGATCGCACCTTTACTGGTTTTATATTCTTTCAGACGTTCTTCAAACATCTCGATCGCCTGTGGCCCGGGATAAAAACCAATATGTTTCTTAAATCCTGCAAAATGAACAATATTATGCTGATTCCAGTAAGTAGGCATGCTCCATGAAATACGCTCTTGTGCATCCGGTAATGCTGCCTGAAGTATTCCATGCATTTGGTACAAATATTTTTGTATATCTTCCGGTTGTTCTAAAATGTAAGCATCAATTGTTTCCGGTGCCTTTCCACAAAAATGATCCTGATTCTGGTTTTTAAATGTTCGTCCACATTTGGGGCATGTCCACATAATGATTTCTCCAGTTCTTTTGATTATTATTGTTATCTGATTTCATGTAAGAGGTGTTAAAGCCTTCTTATTTGCCGGCTACGATTTTCCTGATGAAATTATTCTTACCTGAATTGGGAATTCAATTCTTGATATGGAATGAACACTGACCATCTTTCTCCAAACTTACAATCAACGAGGGCACGCAAACCTCGACTGAATTTATGAGAGACGAAGAGTCGGATAGAGGATTTCAATCCACGAGGTCGCAAAGACCTCGACACTTCTCTCCCATGTACAGCCACAGGGCTTATGTATTTCAATCCACGAGGTCGCAAAGACCTCGACCCTTAACAGAATCGCCTTTTCCGCCTATCTTTATTATTTCAATCCACGAGGTCGCAAAGACCTCGACTGACTCTCCTGAGTATTCCGGATAAATATGCCCAGATTTCAATCCACGAGGTCGCAAAGACCTCGACGAACATTGTAGGTTATAGTATCAAGGTAACAATAATTTCAATCCACGAGGTCGCAAAGACCTCGACGGTTTTCAAGGTTCGTTGCAACATTCTGTGCATATTTCAATCCACGAGGTCGCAAAGACCTCGACCTTGTTTGTTTTTTTATTTTTTTCGTTACGAAGAATTTCAATCCACGAGGTCGCAAAGACCTCGACCGCTCTATCCTCCGCTAAATTCCTCAGCTAAAATTATTTCAATCCACGAGGTCGCAAAGACCTCGACTCATCCGGTAAATCAGATTGTGAAATATTTAGAATTTCAATCCACGAGGTCGCAAAGACCTCGACCGGCGCCGCTCTGGCTGCTGCGTTCGCAGTTAAATTTCAATCCACGAGGTCGCAAAGACCTCGACATACTCCTTCCTAAATCGTGTAACCAGCTTTGTAAATTTCAATCCACGAGGTCGCAAAGACCTCGACTGGATTTAACATATCAGCACAACATTATAAAGAGATTTCAATCCACGAGGTCGCAAAGACCTCGACGATGCTGATAAGGCAAATCATGCGCAGCACAATTATTTCAATCCACGAGGTCGCAAAGACCTCGACCAGTGCACTTGACTGCTTTTTCCAGTTTTGTTTTATTTCAATCCACGAGGTCGCAAAGACCTCGACTATTTGCGCCCTCTTTAAGTGTCAGAGTGGTGCTATTTCAATCCACGAGGTCGCAAAGACCTCGACCAATACGCGGAAGAGGATAACAGCGTATATGAGAGATTTCAATCCACGAGGTCGCAAAGACCTCGACTAGGCGTTTCCGTCTACTTTATTCAGTTTATTGTATTTCAATCCACGAGGTCGCAAAGACCTCGACAAGACCTTACTTACGGGGAGTCAATAACCTATGAATTTCAATCCACGAGGTCGCAAAGACCTCGACAGCATCCCTGGGAGGAACCTCCATACCGATGGACATTTCAATCCACGAGGTCGCAAAGACCTCGACAGCAAATCCCTCCAAAAACCCAATCCCCTCCCCTGCAAAATCTATATCTATTATACAACCACCCCACGATTATTTCCACCAAATAATCATCTCCACACTATATTTCATCCATTTCTCCCCAAAAACAGGTGCGAATCCCCCGGCAAATCCATGGGAACTTACGGTTCGCACCAACTAAAATCATACTCCCATCCTAAAAAAGTCCCCTTCTCTTCATCTCTAAATACTTCCCTTGTCTGTCCTCCCCGGCCTGCGCTTAAATTACTCTTCCCTCTTCTATTCCGCCGCAACGCCCTTCCTGCCCGCATCAACTATCTCATAAAACCACACATACATATCCTCCGGCCTAAGCGAAAGCAAACGTTCTTTATCAAGCAAAATTCTATCCCCTTCTCTGTGAAAAACAGAATGAAGCGGTTCATAATTAAGAGCCTCCAGCCCCTCCATTGCCGCCCACTCCTGCAATGTATATTCTTCCTTTTCAATCAGCTTTTTTAAAGACTCATAACCAGCCTTCCGCACAAAATTCAGCCGGTCATCTGTTCCTGTCATTTCACAAAGCCTGTCATTCATACCGTTCCATAGCCTGTCGATACACATCTGCCTTTCCTGAAGGCTTTGGACTGAAAAATCTCCGGTATTTAATGCGCCCTGCAAATCCTTCTCCCAGCTGTCCGGTTTCCAGGCCAGGCTTCTGCTCATGTGAATCAGCCATTTATCATGAGGTATATATTCCCTGTTTACAATAAAAAGCGCACTAACCAGCGGTTTTATCGCATTATTAAAAACATAATGCCCCTGCATCGTATCCTGCCTGTATATCCAGATATCACCTGCCAGCCTGTAATTCCAATATGCTTCCCAAAGCAATCCCCCGGCACTGTCTATATCAACCGTACAAGCCAGCTTCCTGGATTTAAATTCTGCAATTTTTCCTTCAGGATCATAAAGAATATCAGCATAGGATAAATCCCATAAAGCGGTTGAGTCATAGCTTCTTTCCAGCTCATCTTCATAATTTACCAGCTTTATATCATATAAATAACCGTCAATTACCGTAATCCCCAAAGCCTGTCTCTTATACACATCTGACGCTGCCGACGAATAGAGAGGTTACGATATTGGTGGTCGCCGTATCAATAAACAAAAAAAAAAATAATATAGTGGAACAGTGGTTGGTATCAGAGTAGCAAATACGAAGAATCACAA
>OJJT01000056.1_pt1 | contig 93864 bp, 70 predicted proteins | sample 1596281 | NCBI WGS metagenome assembly OJJT01 (sample SAMEA4350145, study PRJEB24818) | metagenome | biome: human; feature: gut; material: faeces | place: Denmark | collected 2013-09
CGTCGGAATCGTCATATGTGTATAAGAGACAGATTCTATCCTATCCTAAGTATTCAATACTCCAACACATTTATATATTTTCACTACTATTCCTCTTTATCTACCTGTTTGCCAAGGCCAGGAGAACCGCATCCGCCCCAACGAAAGAGCGAAGGGACTGGGGCGGATGCGGTTCTCCGTCCCCCCTAGCGCGCACTGAAATTTTTCATTTGTTTATAGAGTTCCCCTGCCGAAACCGGCTTGCTGATATGTGCATTCATTCCCGCCCTGCGGCTTTTCTCCACATCCTCCGCAAAGGCATTGGCAGTCATTGCAAAAACAGGAACCGTCCCGGCGTCACTGCGGTCCAGAGATCTGATTTTCTTCGTGGCCTCGTAACCATCCATTTCCGGCATGAGAATATCCATCAGAATATAATCATAGAAGCCCTCCGGGGAAGCGGCAAATTTCTCCACGGCAATTTTTCCGTTCTCAGCCATATCTGTCCATGCGCCGGCAGCCTGAACTATTTCAGCGGTAATTTCCCGGTTCAGTTCGTTATCTTCCACGATCAGGACGCGTTTACCTGCAAACTGCTTCTGTTCCAGGCAGATTTCTTCGTTTTCTCCATTTTCAGACTGTCCGCCATAATCGGTTGAATCCGCTTCGCCGGCCCCGTCGGCTTCGGGAAAAGGAATATCCAGAAGAAATAAACTGCCTCTGCCAGGCTCACTTCTGACGGCTATGCTGCCGCCCATCAGCTCAACGAAGCGCCTGGTAATCGCAAGGCCAAGGCCTGTACCGCCATACTTGCGGGCCACATTGCTGCCCTCCTGCTCAAAGGGGCTGAAAATTTTATCCAGGTTTTCCGGCGCGATGCCGCAGCCGGTATCCTCCACTTCAAAATGCAGCCAGTGTCTGCCGTCCTGCACTTTTTCTTCCCGGATCCGGAACCAGACCTGTCCGCCCGCTTCCGTGAATTTAAAGGCATTGGAAAAAAGATTGCTGATAATCTGGCTGATACGCAGCGAATCACCCAGCACAACAAGGCTGTCGTCAACGGATGATTCCACATGAAATGCGATATTCTTATCCGCAGCCTGGGAGGAAGCTATGACCATCATCTGCTCCAGTATCATTTTCATGCTTATTTTTTCCGGACACAGCTCAATTTTGCCGCTTTCCACCTTTGACATATCCAGCACGTCATTGAGCAGGGCAAGAAGATGCCTGGAAGACATGTCGATCTTATTCAGGCAGTCGGATACCCGCTCCGGATCCTCCAGATGATGCATGGCGATATGGTTCATCCCAATAATGCCATTAAGCGGCGTGCGGATTTCATGGGACATACGGGAGAGGAATTCGCTTTTCGCCATGCTGGCGCTTTCTGCCAGCTTCAGAGCCTGCTCCGTGGATTCCTTTTCCCGGGCCAGGAGACGGTTCTTCTGCCAGATGACCATGGAATACAGAAGCGCTATCCCAAGAATACTTACCGCAGTGAGCAGTATAACCGTCATGGCAACCCTTGTCATGCTGCTGCTCAGTTCCCCTATCCTCTCATCCAGCTTACCATAAGGCATACTCACGCAGATGTACCAGTCATTGACGGACAGCGGTATATAATAAAGATATTTATGGATACCCTCCAGCGTAAATGCAGTGACGCCTGTTCCGCCCTGTCCCACATTGTCCCGCAGCATCGAAGAAGCATATCCTTCATCAAATTCCGCCTGCTCCTCCAGGTAATCGAACAGGTTCCTGCCCACTGCACCATCATCCCCGTCATGTCTGATGATATAATTCCCGTTTGTGTCAATAATGTTTCCATAAGCGTTGGCGCCTTCTCTGTAAAGCGACAGCCTTTCCCCCAGATACGAAGGAGTCATTCCCACCACTGCCGCAATCAGACGGTGCTCACCAAACATGACAGAAGGAATTTCCGAGGACAGCAAAATCATCGTATTTCCAGTGAGCACACTGTTTACCTCAAGATATTTATCCTGTCCTTCAAGCAACGCCTTTGCGCCTTCTATACGTCCATCTGCAGAAAAATGCCCTTCCGACGTATAATAATCCCCATTATCCTCCAGAAAAGCTACAAAGGCATAAGCGTTCTTCACAGTCCTGTCCCGGATAAAAGCCTGAAGCATTTCCATGCTTTCCAGATCCGCCTCCGTTATGTTCGCCGTAATGCTGCTGACCCGGATAAACTGGCTGTTCATTGTAGTATCAAAATGTCCCGCCATCTGATCTGCCATCTCCGCCAGATAAATGTCGCTGATATCCAGAATCGTTCGCCTTGTTTCCTGTCTGTCCGCCCGTACCATCCAGACCAGAAGCGAAAAAATAAGCAGTCCCAACACTGCCGCCGCTGCCATCACACAGGTCTGCTTTTTATTCGAAATTGAAAACTTGCCTTCCTTCATTACCGGTTCCGCCTGATTATATTTTATCGTCCAGCCGTAAAGCTTTGTTTTGTATCATCATAGCATCCTGAAGAATGAAAAACAAGACTTTATTACAGTGTTTTCGGATCCGGTTTTTCCGGGTTATATATTACGGTTCAGCCTGGTCTGAACCGCCGCTTCCCAGACCTGCCCGGACTGTAACGTTTATGTTCCAATGTCCCCGGTAATCCTGTATTTTCCCGGCGGCAGTCCCTTTTTCTGCCGGAATATGTTGGCAAAATAATGCTCATCCGAAAACTGCAGCCGGTAAGCAACCTCCTTCACTGTCATCCCTGTGTTTCTCAAAAGCAGGCAGGCCGTGTCTATTTTCCGGGACAGCACATATTCATAGGGTGTCTGGCCATATGCCTTCCGGAAAACCCGTGTCAGCTGGGAAGGGGAAAGGCTGGCTTCCTTTGCCAGCTGTTCAATACTCAGGCGTTCATAAATATGCTCATCCACATATTTCCTAACTGCAACCGCAGTCTCCGGAAGCCGTATTTCCGGCTCCGCCCCCGCCGCTGCGTGAGCGGCCAGCTGCAGAAGGATTTCATGGAAAAGAAGGGAGGTCCTGCGGGCCACCTCGGTCCCGCTGCCCTCCTTTTTTTCACAGACATGAAGGAACTCCCGGAATAAAGGATAGACCGGGCAGTCCCGGAAAAGAACCGTCTCCCCCAGGCCGAAGCCTTCCACAAGGGTGTCGCACAGGCTTCCTTTTACATTCATCCATATTTTTTTCCATGGATTGGCCGCATCGGCCTGGTAAAAATGGCTTTTTCCCCGGGGAAGCAGATAAACGTCCCCCTTTGCCGGACGGTAGGTTTCCTCCCCGATCCTAAGCAGGCCTTCCCCTTCCATAATATACTCAAGGATATAGATGGAGGAATTCTCCCTTTCTATATGATAATGGCTGTCAGGATAGGTAATTCCCGTCATCTCAATCTGAAAAACCGGCTCTCCCGGCAGCTGGCCCGGGAGGAATGTAATGATTTGTTCCATAATGCGTGTTTTCCTCAATATTTTGCGTGTAATTTCCATTTATTAACCTATATTATAGCTGTATACTTCAAGTAACGCAAGATGAGCCGGTGCATCCGGCAGAATGGAGGAAATTATGGGGAATATACCTAGACCGGAACATCCTTTTCCGCAGTTTGTACGCGAGGACTGGGTGAACCTGAACGGAACATGGGATTTTGAACTTGATTTGAACAACAGCGGGCTGGAAAGAGGCTTTGGAAAAAGGACGGATTTTAAAGACAAGATCCTGGTGCCCTTCTGCCCTGAAAGTGAATTGAGCGGCGTGGGCTACACGGACTTTATCGCAGCCGTATGGTATCACCGCACCGTTACCGTCAGCGCAGAGCAGCTGCAGGGAAAGGTTTACCTGCATTTCGGCGCCGTGGATTATGACTGCCGTGTATTTGTTAATGGCACGGAGGCGGGAAGGCACAAGGGAGGCTATGTGTCCTTTGCCCTGGAAATTTCCGCGCTTCTGAATGAAGGGGAGAATCATCTGGTCGTATGTGCACAGGATGATACCAGAAGCCCTATGCAGCCCATCGGCAAGCAGAGCGACCGCTTCTATTCACATGACTGCTCCTATACCAGAACCACAGGTATCTGGCAGACCGTATGGATGGAATTCATGCCTGACGCACATATCTGCAGCGTCCAGTATTATCCGAATGTAGCGGAAGGCTCCGTAACCATCAAGGCAGTAGTGGAAGGGGAAGGCATCTTCAGCGCCGCCGCTTCCTATGAGGGAACCGCCTGCGGAAGCGCATCCGCCAGGACGGATTCCGGCAACGTAATCGTCACCATCCCCCTGAGCGAAATCCATCTCTGGGAAGCAGGGGCAGGACGCCTTTATGATCTGCAGCTTTCCTTCGGCGATGACAAGGTGAGCAGCTACTTCGGTCTCCGTGAAGTGAAGCTGGACGGCTACCGCTTCCTGATTAACGGCAAGTCCGTATTCCAGCGTCTGATCCTGGATCAGGGATTCTATCCCGACGGCATTTATACGGCGCCCTCCGACGAGGCTCTGGTAAATGATATCCGCCTTTCCATGGCGGCAGGCTTCAACGGAGCCAGGCTGCACCAGAAGGTATTTGAACCCCGCTTCCTCTATCACTGCGACAGGCTGGGTTATCTGGCCTGGGGCGAAATGGCAAACTGGGGCTTTGATCATTCCTCCTATTCCGGCTATGAGGCATTTATTCCGGAATGGATCCAGTCGATTGAAAGAGATTTCAACCATCCCGCCATCGTAGGCTGGTGTCCTTTCAATGAGACCTGGGATTTTGAGGGACGCAGACAGATTGACAGCCTTCTTGCCCTCACATGGAAGATCACCAAGCAGTATGACACCACCCGTCCCTGCATCGATACCAGCGGCAACTACCACGTTGTTACGGATATCTTTGACGTGCATGACTATGAGCAGGATCCCGAAGCATTTGCCGCTACTTATGAGCCGTTTAAAAATGGTACGGGCGTATTCCACGACCGTCTGGGCGACAGGCAGCAGTATAAAGAAGGGCAGGCGATGTTCGTCAGCGAATACGGCGGAATCAAATGGGCTCCCGGCAGCACGGACGAAAAGGCCTGGGGATATGGAAACGGCCCCAGGACCGAGGAAGAGTACATATCCAGATATAAAGGACTTACCGATGCGCTTCTTGACAATCCCAGGATGTTCGGCTTCTGCTATACACAGCTGACAGACGTGGAACAGGAACAGAACGGCATCTATTACTATGACAGGACACCTAAGATCGATGTGAATATCTTTAAGGAAATCAACAGCCGGAAGGCTGCTATCGAAGACTGATACGAATAGATGCCCTGGCTTAATATCATGACATTTATCTCCCACAGCTGCGGACCACCCCCTTACATATCCTATGTGTTCCGCAGCTACGGGAATAAATTAAGCCCGAAAGGAAAATGGCAGTTACCCATGAAGTATGTATGCCATCTGCCTTTCGGGCCTGTTATTCTTATTTTGAAGCACAGACATAACTGCCTGGCAAAGCTATATCCTGCCTTCCATAATAATATTCTGAGGACTCATTCCCAGCGCTTTATAAAAGCCCATGGCCGATTCATTGAAGGCCCATACCTTCAGCTCCACCCTGTTGATTCCCATCGGCCTGATTATATCCGCCAACGCCTCATAGAGCGCTTTTCCCACACCCATATGCCTGAAATCTTCAAGGATACAGATATCGTCAATGTAGGCATAGCGTCTGGGCACCACCACCGGGTGGGCCGGAGCCTGCTTCAGCTTGACATTACATATGCCCGCAGCCCTGCCGTCTGCCTCGGCCACCAGGAAGAAGGAATTTTCCTCCTCCATCAGCTTTTCAAAATCTTCCCTGCCAAACGGGCTGTCCTCCAGGTCGGCAAAAATATCCGGCCGGTTTACCGCATGGATATGCTGTTCTTCCCGTATGGCCGCTCTCAACAGCTCATAATCTCCCCAGCCGCCTTCTCTCACGGTAATTTTCTTTTTCTCCTGCATCAAATTTTCCTCTTCTCTTATATGCCTTCTATACCAAATCTGCTGCGTTTTCTCCGATTTTGCTGATAATCTTTTTATTAATTCTCGCATAGAAGAACAGGGTGACAGCCAGCGACATAAGTTCCGCAATCGGGAATGCCCACCATACGTTTTCCACCTTACCGGTCAGGGAAAGCAGATAGGCTGCGGGAAGCAGCACTAAAAGCTGTCTTGCCACAGATACCGCCAGACTGTAAACACCGTTGCCCAAAGCCTGGAATACACTGCCGATAACAATACAGAAGCCGGCAAACATAAAGCTCAGGCTGATGATTCTAAGGGCAGGCACGCCGATTGTCAGCATATTTTCCGAAGCGTTGAACATAGCCAGCAGCTTGTCCGGGAAAATCTGGAAAACAAGGAGCCCCACCATCATGATGGACACCGCATAAATGATACTCAGCTTTGCCACATGCTTCACACGTTTCCGGTTGCCCGCGCCGTAATTATAGGCCACAATGGGAACCATTCCGTTATTCAGGCCAAATACCGGCATGAACACAAAGCTCTGCACCTTGAAATAAACGCCGAAGACCGCCGTGGCAGTTGAAGTAAACTGAATCAGAATCAGGTTCATGCCATAGGTCATGACAGAGCCGATTGCCTGCATGATGATAGACGGGATGCCTACGGCATAAATCCTGCCGATCATTTTTTTCTCAGGACGGAATTTTCTGAAATTCAGATGGATATCCTTGTTCACCTTCAGGTTAAAGATAATTGCCAGCCCTGCCGCCACAATCTGTCCGAATACCGTAGCCGCCGCTGCGCCCGCAACACCCATTTTGGGAAAGCCAAAGAGGCCGAAAATCAAAATAGGGTCGAAAATAATATTAATCACTGCGCCCAGACTCTGGGTAATCATGGTATACATGGTCCGTCCGGTGGACTGCAGCAGCTTTTCAAAGGTCATCTGGGTAAACATACCGATAGAACAGATACATACAATCGTCAGATAGGTTACGCCGTAGGATACGATTTCCTGATCCTTTGTCTGGCTTAAATAAAACGGCTTCGCAATCAGTACCCCGACTATCAGAAATACCACGTAGGACATAATCGCAAGGAAAACGCCGTTTTCCGCCGCTTTATTAACATTCTCCTGATCCCGCTCTCCCAGGCTTCTGGAAAGGACCGCATTGACGCCGACGCCGGTTCCCGTGCTGAGGGCGATCATCAGCGACTGGATAGGGAACGCCAGGGAAACAGCGGTCAGTGCATTTTCATTGATCATGGATACGAATACACTGTCCACAATGTTGTAAAGGGCCTGCACCAGCATGGAAACCATCATGGGAAGGGCCATGGACAGAAGAAGCCTGTTCATGGGCATGGTTCCCATCTTATTAGTCATAACGCGTTCCGGCTGCTTTCCCTCTCCCGCCGCCTGGGACACCGCGCCATTTACAGCTACATTTTTCTTTTGTTTTTCACTCATTTTAACACCACTTTCTAACTCTTAACTAGCTAACCATTCCAGTATAATAGAAAAAACAGCAGCCCGCAAGTAAAACAATCTGCTGTTCCTTCCTATTTATATAAGCAATTTAACTAAAGTTTTTGCAAAACTGTCCTGTGCCATCACAGTTACTTGCAAAATTCCATTCAAAACCACCTGCGAAATTAATATTTTGTACTTCCGGATGACTTTCAGCCGGTCAGCACTGTAAACGCACCAGCCGGCTGAACTGCTGATTTTTCCTTATGCATGGGGAATATTGGTAAATTCCGATATTTCCCGGCTGATGGTGCATAAATCCTCAACGCTTAAATCATGCAGTCTCTCATGCCCTGTGATACGGGCAAAGGTTTTCAGTTCCTCCAGGGAGCAGTTGAGATAGTTTGCCACTCTCGCTGCCGCCGCATCCATCTTAAGGCGTGCTCTCAGTGTCTCATCCTGTGTGGCGATTCCTACCGGACATTTGCCGCTGCCGCAAATCCGGTACTGTTGGCAGGCCGCTGCCATCAGCGCCGCCGAAGCCACCGCCACCGCGTCAGCTCCCATGGCAATCGCCTTTGCAAAATCCGAGGATACCCGCAGCCCTCCCGTAATCACCAGGGAAATATCGGATTTCACGCTGTCCAGATATTTCCTTGCCCGGTAAAGTGCAAATACAGTGGGAACACTTGTGGAATCACGCACCAGACGCGGGCTGGCCCCTGTTGCGCCACCTCTTCCGTCGATAGTAATAAAATCCGGACCGGCAAAGACACAGTATTCCAGATCCCGTTCAATTCTTCCCGCTGCGATCTTGATCCCGATCGGCCTGCCGTCCGATTCACAGCGCAGTTTATCAACCAACGCCCGCAAATCCTCTCTGGTATTGATTCCCGGGAATCTGGACGGGCTGATAACGTCCTGTCCCAGAGGCTTATTACGGATGGCTGCGATTTCCGGAGTCACCTTGCCTCCCGGAAGATGTCCTCCCATGCCGGGCTTGGTACCCTGGCCGATCTTGATCTCTATGGCATCAGCGCGCCGCAGGTTCTCCGGCGTCACACTGTACAGATTGGGCACATATTCAAAAATATATTTGGCCGCCGCTTCCCTTTCCTCCGGCAGAATCCCGCCTTCGCCGCTGCACATGGCTGAATGCGCCAGAGCGCTTCCCCTAGCCAGGGATATCTTGGCTTCCTTTGAAAGCGCGCCGAAGGACATGTGGGATATGTATACCGGATTGTCCAGTATAAGCGGCTTCTTGGCATTCGGGCCGATAACGGTGGTCGTATCCACATGGGCATGCTCATCCAGCGGCGGCGGATTCAGCTGCGCCCCCAGAATAAGTATATCATCCCAGCAGGGCATGGGCATCTGTGTCCCCATGGCCTCAATAAGGGGCTTTCCTGAAACCGCCATTTCGTGAATCTGAGCCATGTACCGGATATTTTCATCCTGCCTTCTCCATTTCTCCGGATAGGCAAGAGTCTGGGGGGCACTATTTTCATCTGTGCACGCAGCGCCGGCCGGCGCTTCCGTTTCCCCGGCAGCTTTCAGGCCTGTCTGCGTGCCTGCTTCCGCAGTTTCCGTTTCCGGCACAGCCGCAGGCTGCTCCTCCAGCAAACGTAAGTTATCCGGGGAATGCCCGCACACCGGACATTTTTCCAGCTCTGAAAAGAGCTTCCCTTCCTTTTCCTCGTCAAAAATGTAACCACAGATTCCACATTGGTATCTTGCCATACCTTTTACCCCCTTATTATTTATAATACGGCCGCCTGTTTCCGGCAAAGCCGTTCGTTCCCCTTTTTACACCTGTCCCTGGCTTTATTCCTTTCTGTTTTTTACCTGATCCCTTACCTCCTTCAGCCCCTGATCCTTGTTTTCCAGCGGATGGATCCACATATGGCTGTCCGGGTTCTGTACATCCTGGCAAATCGGCACCCTGCCTTCCAGATCCCTTCCTTCAAAGGTCTTAAACACACCTTCCTTCGCTTCACCGCGCCATTCCTGCACGTTGCCGTCAGCATTCAGCGTGTTGATATACATATTTCCATGGTACAGCCCGTCCTTGAAATTGCCGATCACATTCTGAAAATAACGGCTCTCCGGGGCGGCCCTGTTGATATCCAGATCATAGTGCTCCTGGCCTTCCCCGTTGGGCAGATTGTCCAGCCAGGCACCCTCATAGCTATGGGTAACCAGAACCGGATCAAAGGAAGCGGCATTGTCCTGACAGTACATTTTCAGCCACATTCCCTTCCCGCTGCGCAGGCCGTCCTTCCATTCTCCGTAGTAATACTGATCCTCTCCGTAAACGGCAATGCCCGTTCCCTCCGGGCGGCCCTGCTCATTCCTGTCCCCGTAGTAATAAAAATAAGCGGAACTTTTCAGGGAGGCCGACATGGCGCGGTAATGCGCCAGCCCGCTCAGATCCTCTACGGCTTCCACATTATCCTTCTGCCAGTAATCCATCATTTCTGCGAGCATCTGGGTATTCGTTTTCTTTACAATGACCGTCGCCGTATTTGCGCTTACCTGCGCCGTATCCGGCACATTGGAGCCGGATACGGCAGGAGGCGCGTCCTTCACAGCATCCTGCGCGCTTTCTGTTTCCACAGGTTCCTCGGCATCCAGCTCAATCGTCTCCTGAACCTCCACAGGATCCTCTTTGCCGGTATTTTCTCCCGTTTCACCTGAGGCTTCCTCCGTGCTTTCCGCCGTTTCGCCGCCGCTTTCCGTTTCGCTTTCCGTTTCCTGCACCGCCTCTGTATCCGGCCCCGTACCAGACGACCCCTTTTTCTGCCTGGCACTGACTGCGCACATTACCAACACCACAATGATAAAAAGAAGCAGGGCGGCTATGGGAACCAGCTCCTTCATTAATTTACTGTTTTTCATTCCTATTCTCTCCGGTTCTTTCTTTTCAGGGCGGCAGCTGCCGCAGCCTTCATTTATAACTGCCCATCACTTCAGCAGTTACTTTTATTCTACCATACTTGACCGCAACGTCACAGAAAAGATTTTCTTAATTAATTGGGCTTCATTGCCTGCGTCTGACATATACCTCTGCCCACGCTGGGAAAAAGCCGGCGTTTATGGCAACGCTCCTGGAAAGCCCGTGGGATTCCGCGGTGCCGTAGAAGGGGATTTTTCCTCTGGCAAGGATCTCCTGTTTCAGCAGGGCAACCAGACTGGAGGCCAGTCCACGGCCCGCAAATCCGGGCAGCACGTCAATTCCAATCTGCCACATCAGCGGACTGTCCTCACTGGCCCCGGCCACAGCAGCAACTTTTCCGTCAATAATTGCAGCAACAGCCAGCATATCCGGCATCAGCTCAGAACCGCAGATGGCATGGCGGAACTGCCGCCCCTCTTTCCAGTCGGGCAGCTCCCCTTCTTCCAGCCATCTGACCTCAAAATCCGGTTTTACCGCCGTTTCCTGCATTCCAGGGAGAAAATAAATATGGGTATCCGCAATCTCCCTGCGCTGGCCGCGAAGGCAGTCATCCAGCCTGCGCAGGTTTGAAAAACGGCAGAACCATTCCGGCTCCGGTCCCTGTTCCCCGTATTCACGGCAGCACCAGTCATAAATTGCCTCATCCGCCATAAGATACCCTTTCCCGCAGAACAGAATCGCCCTGAAAAACAGATCCATCCCTTCATATACCCTTGCCCTGGAATCAATTCCATAGTCAATGCCTGCCGCCGCTTTTTCCATACGCTCTCTCATAAGCCAGCCATAGGCCGTATCAGTCATAAAGGTCTGATCCGGCATTTTCGGCCTTCTTCCTATTAAATAACCGCGTTTTCCTGCTTCGCCGGACGGATCCAGTGCGCAGTCCATTTTAAACTGGGCCTCCACCTTTTTTATAATATCCTCAGCTATATGCATTTTTGTTAATCCTCCCTGCAGATTGTGCTGCTGCCGCAAATGCGCTTACCTGCCCTGCGGCTGCCGGTTTTTTCATATTACAATTACGTATTTCTTCTGTCAACCGGCGCTGCCCGATTTTCTCGTTCTGTATTTCGTATTTCCGTAATCGGTATAATTATTTTTTCTTTCCAAATTATGAATTCTTCGCCGCTTCTCTTGACAGTCACCATATCGCTGACTAGAATGTAACAAGAATCATGGGGTATTCTGATCCGTATGGGAAAACAAGGCTTCCAAGCCGAAGCTAAACGGCACATGCGGCTCTGACAATATTGATTTTCAAATGCGCTAATGTGCATAGATGGGAGTAAGCTGAAAGAAGGACGCTTTCAGCCTTCCTGATTTTAAAATGCGCCAATGCGCATAGATGGGAGTAAAAATGAAATTTCTAAAGAAAATAAAGGAAAGCAGGCTGAACCTGATTTTGCTGCTGCTTTACCCAATCGTAACCTTTTATCTGCTGGAATGGTTTACCCATAATCCCTGGAAAACCATGAAGGCAACTCCGCAGGTGCTCAATATCGTAATGTTTGAGCTGGTTGCCCTGCTGCTTTTCGCCCTGTTCGGCCGGCTGCATGCGGCGCTGATGACGGAAACGCTTTTCTTTTTCCTGTATGGGCTGGTGAATTATTTCGTGCTGAATTTCCGTTCCGTGCCGATTCAGCCCTGGGATCTGTTCTCCATCAGCACCGCCGCAAGCGTTGCGGACAACTATGAATATACGCTGGACAAGCAGGCGCTTCTTGTGGTTATCGGCTTTCTGGTTCTGCTGATACTGGAATTTTTCTGCAGGTATACACTGAAAAAAGGAACCTGGAAATTCCGCATACCCACGGCTGCCGTTGTATGCGCCCTGCTGGTGGCCTTCGGCGGCATGTTCCATTCCGACGAAATCGTCCAGCAGAAGCTGCGGCTGTATGACAAGCTTTTTACCCCGACCACCATCAGCTTCAAGAACGGCACGGCGCTGGCCTTTGTCATGGAGCTGCGTTATATCTCCGTAGACAAACCGGCCGGCTACAACGCGGATGCCGCCCGGGAGGAGCTGGCCGCCTATGCACAGCCCTCGGAGGAACCGGAGAAAAAACCGAACATTATCGTCATCATGGATGAAGCCTTTTCCGATCCGGCCGTGCTTGCGGATTTTCAGACCAATGAAGATTATATGCCTTTTATGCACAGCATGATGGACGGCGCGGACAACACGGTTTCCGGATGGCTGAATGTTTCAGTCCTGGGGGGAAATACTGCAAATACCGAGTTTGAATACCTGACGGGGAATACCATGGCCTTTCTTCCCACCGGCAGCATCCCCTACCAGCAGTACATCAAGGCAGAAACGCCTTCCATGGCCTCCCACCTGGCTTCCCTTGGCTATAAAACCGTAGCCATGCACCCTTACAAGGCAACCGGCTGGGATCGGGATAAGGTTTATCCGGACCTGGGCTTTCAGGAAATGCATTTCCTGCCCGATTATAAAAATCCGCTTCTTGTGAGAGAGTATGTAAGTGATAAATCGGATTTTGAGAAAATTATTGAAACCTACGAAAAGAAAGAACCCGGAGAACCGCTGTTCGTATTCAACGTAACGATGCAGAACCATTCTTCTTATACGGAAAGCTTCGATAATTTCCAGCCGGATATTACCGTGGAGGGCGCCAATTCCACAGCCCTGAACAATTATTTATCCCTGATGAAGCTTTCGGACGAGGCGCTGCAGGAGCTGATTGCCTATTTTGAAGGGCAGGAGGAAGAAACCATCATTGTTTTCTTCGGTGATCATCAGCCTACCAACTCCGTTGTGGAGCCGGTATGGAAGCTCAATGGGAAGCGTAATGCAACGCTGACTGAGGAAGAACTGTCACGGCGTTACAAGGTTCCTTTCATCATCTGGGCCAATTATGATATTGAGGAAACCACAGGCGTGGAAACCAGCGCCAATTATCTGGGCTTTCAGACGCTTCAGGCCGCAGGCCTTCCCCTTCCCGATTATTTCAGCTACCTGGCCGCTTTTTCCGGGGAGGCGCCCGTAATCTCCGCCAACCATGTGGAGCTTAAAGATGGTACCTTTACGAATGCGGACGATCAGAAGGATTTGCTTTCCGGCTACAGAGGCTATCAGTATTACCAGATCTTTGATGCATCAAAGCGTAACGGCGGTTAATTTCCCACACCGGAAAAACCGCACGGCCACATAAGCGTAACCCAATTACAGCTCCGGAGGTACAACGACAAAAATGAAATTCATGAATACAATGACGGCGGGCCGTGCGGCCCGCAACAACCAATCCAAAACGGCAGCCTCAGAACCTCCTTCCCCTGGCAGATGGATAAGAAGCAACTGGGCCTGCCTGCTTTCCTTTGCCATTCCTTTTCTGATCATGCTGGCGATTTTCATTATCAACGGCATTTTCCCGTTTGGCGATGAAAGCTTCATGCACTCGGACATGTACCACCAGTACGTCCCCTTTCTTTCTGAAATGCTCAGTAAAATCCGAAGCGGGGACAGCCTTTCCTATTCCTGGAATGTGGGCGTGGGCTCAAATTTTCTTGCGCTTTACGCCTATTATATGGCAAGTCCCTTCAACTGGCTTGTGGCACTTTTCCCGGATAAATACCTGATCGAGTTCATGTCCTATCTGGTCATCCTGAAAATCGGCTTCAGCGGTTTTACCTTTTCCTGGTATCTTACCCGGCATTTTAAAACCAGAAGCGCGGCCGTGGTCCCCTTTGCCGTTTTTTATGCCATGTCCGGCTATCTGGCGGCCTATAACTGGAACGTGATGTGGCTGGATTGTATTTTCCTGTTCCCCCTGATAGCCCTGGGGCTTGAAAAGCTGGTGACTGAAGGGAAATACAGGCTATACTGCATCAGCCTTGCGCTGTGCATCCTGTCCAATTACTATATTTCCATCATGGTATGTATTTTCCTGGTGCTGTATTTCCTGGTGCTGCTGGTGTCCCACTGCAGCTCCCTTCGCCGGATGGGCGGCGCTGTACTTCGTTTTGCGCTTTTTTCCGTATTGGCGGGAGGCATGGCGGCCATACTGTTAATACCGGAATATTCAGCGCTGCATCTGACGAAATTCAGCGACTTCAACTTTCCCTCCAAGCTGACCTTCTATTTCTCCACCATCGACATGCTGGCGAGGCACTGCATGGATGTGGCGGTGGAAACAGGGCTGGATCACTGGCCGAACATTTACTGCGGCGTTGCGGTTTTCCTGCTGGTTCCGCTGTATGTTTCCAATGCGAAAATTTCCCTCCGGGAAAAGGCTGCAAGACTGGGCCTCCTGGCGTTTCTGTTGGTAAGCTTTTCCACCAATGTGCTGAATTTCATGTGGCATGGCATGAACTACCCGGATTCCCTTCCCTGCCGCCAGTCCTTTATGTATATATTCCTGCTGCTCACCCTGTGCTGCGAGGCGGTGCTGCGCATCCGGGAGTGTTCCTTCAAGTCCCTGGGCGTCAGCTTCTGCCTGTCCCTGGGCTTTGTGCTGCTGTGTGAAAAGCTGCTGAAGGACGATGAAGCATTTGCCGTGGAAACCTTCCTGCTGACTGCCGTATTTTTATGTCTGTATGGAATTTTTGCTTATTATTATAAAAAGAAGAACTTCAACCTGAAGCTGCTGGCCGTCCTCACCCTGGTTGTGGTGACCGCGGAAGCCTCCATCAATATGTATCAGACAAGCGTTTCCGTGACCAGCAGGAGCAAATATCTGGAAAACCATGATAATTACCAGCTTCTGGTGGATCGCATCAGGGAACAGGACCCGGATTTCTACCGGTTCGAAAAGTTCAGCCGGGTGACGAAAAACGACGGCACCATGATAGGCTATCCCACCGCTTCCCTGTTTTCTTCCACGGCCAACGGGCAGGTGGAGGAGTTCTACGAAAAGCTGGGGATGAGCCACAGCAAGGTATTTTACTGCTTTGACGGCGCAACGCCGTTAACCTCCTCGCTGCTCTCCGTCCGTTACATGTTCTCCAAATCCTGCAAGGAGGATCCGAACCTGTATACGCTCATTGATAGCGAAGGGGATATTTATCTGTATGAATGTAAATATACGCTTCCTCTGGGCTTTATGGTGAGTGAGCATCCGGGCTTTGATATCACCGATCCGCCGGACGCGCCTGTTGACAGAGATTCCTCCTCCGGGGCGGCCGGGACGGAGGAAGGGACAGAAAATCCGGACGCCCTGGATGAATTTCTCGGCAATGTAGAGGATACACAGACGGATGTGCTGGAAGCCGTCCTGGACAGAGAAGGCTCCAATCCATTGGAAACACAGAACCTGATGGTACGCGCCCTCGGTCTGCAAAGCTCCCTGTTTGAAAGCGTGCCCTCCCAAGAGGAAGGAAACGGAACCATCGTCACGGCGCAGCAGAGCGGCCATTATTACGCTTATGTGGGAAATTCCAAGGTGGATACCCTGAAAATGGAATCTGAATCGCTGTCCAAGTCCTTTACCAAGCTGAAATACCATTACATCTGCGACCTGGGCTGGCATGATGAAGGGGACGTAATCTCCCTGCATTCCGAAGACAGCAGTTCCCTCAGCCTTTCTGCGTACCGGCTGGATGAAGATATCCTGGCGCAGGCTATTGATATCCTGGGCAGTGAAACCATGACAGTGGATTCCTTTGATTCCACCCATATCCGGGGACATATCCAGGTTTCCAAAGCCGGTGAACTGGTGCTGAGTGTGCCTTATGAACCGGGCTGGAAGGTACTTGTGGACGGTGAAGAGGTACAGCCGGGACTGTTTGACGATACCTTCATCAGCCTTTCCCTGGAGGCCGGTGAGCATACGGTTGAAATGCATTATTATCCTGCGGGGCTGACGCTGGGCATCGTGATAACCCTGATCTGCCTGGCCGCTTTTGTTTTGATTCTAATCCTGGAAAAACGAATTTTCCGCAATGGATACGGAAATAGTAAGAAGCTGACAACAGCAGAAGGGAGCAATGACTGATTCATGGAAAATACCCGTCCCCGTTATTCTTTACTGGATATGACAAGAGGGATTACTCTGCTCAGCATGATTGCCTATCATGCGGCCTATGATCTGACATATCTTTACCATGTCAGAATGCTCTGGTTCCGGGACGACCCGGGCCAGATATGGCAGCAGAGCATCTGCTGGACTTTCATTTTCCTCTCCGGCATGTGCTTCTGTCTGGGACGGCGTCCGGTAAAGAGGGGACTGCTTCTGACCGGCTGCGGGATCATTATCACGCTGGCTACGGCTTTTGTGATGCCCGACGCCATTGTAATTATGGGAATCCTCAGCTTTTTCGGGCTGGCCACGCTGATTACGGCCCTGCTGAATCCGCTGCTTTCACGGATTCCGGCTTTTGCCGGTCTTCCCGTAAGCTTCCTGCTGTTTCTGCTTACAAAGGAAGCCCCCTATGGCTATCTGGGGTTTGAAAGCTTCCGCCTTCTGGAGCTTCCCCGTTTTCTATATCAGGGAAAAATCATGATGGTGCTGGGCTTCCCTTACGATGGATTTTATTCTACCGATTATTTTCCGCTGATACCCTGGATTTTCCTGTTTTTCAGCGGCTATTTTACCTGGCAGCTGATTCTGTGGGCGGCGCTTCTGCGTCAAAAGGCCGCTGAGCGGTATGCTTTATTGCGGAACGCTTCCGCGGGCCGCAGCATTCCCGCCTCTTCTGTACGCCTGCCGCTTCTGGAGAAGCCGAAATGCCAGCCGCTGGAGTTCCTGGGAAAAAATACGCTTCCGGTTTATATGCTGCATCAGCCGGTGCTTATGGCAATATTTACGCTGATTGATCTGATTGGCGTCCTGTAGGCGGCCGGAATTTTACTTTGTCCGGAACAGGAAGGGCTGTTTCAGTTTTCCTTCAGATATTGCAGCAGCGGCTTCAGGTACTCCTTTGAAGATATATCATAGGAGGCGCTGACGGCGCGGTATGCTTCGCTGTCCTCCCCTTCTTTTTTCTTCATAAGACTGCGGAACATGGCCATCATGGCCCGGTCAACGGCTCCCATTTTTTCATAATTCAGGCCGGAAGGAAGATAAAACACTTTCAGCTTCTGCCATTCTTCCTCTGAAAAATTCTGTTTCAGCGCCTTTTCCGGCTCCGGCGATTCCGGCGGCATAGCCCCTGTGGCAAATACCGCAAGCCTTTTTCCCGACAGCTCCGTCATTTTTTTCCTGAACCATTTGATTCCATTGATGGCGCCCGCATGGACGCCGCCGCCATATACTATGGTATCATACGCCGTAAAATCCGCCGTATCTCTGCGGCTGTAGGGCAGAAGCTCACAGTTTGTCTCTTCCCTGACCCACTGAGCGTATTTTTCCGTAAAACCCGTTTTCGTGTAATAGATGATCAGAATTTTATTCATTGTTTTTTCTCCTCATTTCTGCCAGAAAGGCATCGCAGGCTGTTTCCAGCTGCGTCATAAGCTCTTCCTCCGGAATGTGGGAGCAAGAGGTCGCCAGAATTGACGCGATTCCCATTGTGTAGATTATCATATGCAGATGCAGCTGTTCCGCCTGCGCCATGGTAAGCTGCAGCGTATCGGATATAAATTTTGCAACCTCGCGGCTGCTTTCTTTGGAATACAGATCCTGCAGGGAATGGATGTCACTGCGGCGTCTGAGAAAATACAGCTGAAACAGCTGAGGCTCCTCTCTGGCAAAACGCAGCTGCGCCCGGCCCATGCTCCTGAAATAATCTTTTTTTTCGATATGAGCCGCCAGATATTCCTTCATAAATGTGCCCGTGCGTTCTGTCAGGGCCGCCTTCAGCCCTTCCATATTGGAACAATAGCTGTAAATCGGCTGTACGGAACAGCCCAGCTTATCCGCAATATTCTTAACGATTACCTTTTCCATCCCCTCCCGGCGCGCGATATCGAAAGCGGCTTCTATTACCATTTCCCGGGTAATTTTCTGTTTTGGCATTTTTCCTCCTGTCCCTATTCATGCAAAGTAATACAAATACGATGTTTTATACAGATATTGTTTACAATATATAACTATTTTATATAAATAGTTTATATAACTAATTTATATTCTTTGCCCGGTTCTGTCAACTGCTAATTTATTACAGTTTCTGCGGGAGTTAATGTGGGAAGCGGGAAAACGCCTTTTTTGTACCGCAACTGGGGAATATATGCGGGAAGCTACAATCACAATATTTATTCTTCTTTTCCATCTTATTCTTCCGGGAGCCTCGGACGGCGGGAAGGACGTCGCCTACGCTGATGCGTTTATCCTGCCCTTTTACCCTTCTTTTACATTTGAAAATGTCACTGCGCAATGCTATAATAAATCTCAGGACAGACACCAGAAAGCTTGCTTTTTTCTCCTTCTTTTCCCATATTTGTCCATGGCCTCTGTCTTTTTTTGTCCGGTTGAACAAATGGCGCGTTTTTCCGGATCTGTTACTCTATTTTTGCGTGCTGCGCAGCGCGCGGATTGGTTATAACACAGCATGAAAAAAGCGACACTTCAGGAAATCGCCTCTTCTCTGGGCGTTTCACGTACTACAGTCTGGAAGGTATTCAGCGGCCAGGAGGGTGTATCCGGCAATCTCAGAGAAAAAATACTCGCCAAAGCCAGAGAACTCGATTATAAATTTCCGGAGGAGCTTGACCGGAACACAGTCCCCGAAAAAAAGGACGTCAACATTGCGGTAGCGGTCTGCCGTCCGGAGACTTCCATTTTCTGGATGAACATTATCCACCAGATCGCAAAGGAATTCTCCTTTCACGATGTCAATCTGGTTTATACCTATCTTCCTTCGGTTATCGAGGAGGATTATACGCTTCCCTCCCAGCTGCTTGGAGGAAGCATACACGGTATCATTGTCATGAATGTTTACAATGAGCGGCTGATACGTCTGCTGTCCCGGGCTGATACGCCCAAGGTTTTTCTGGATACGGCCACAGCCATTGACCCATCCTCCTTAAACGGGGATCTCCTGCTGATGGAAAGCGGTGTCAGCACCGCCCGGATAACGGAGCACCTGATAAAACAGGGCCGGAAAACCTTCGGTTTTATCGGGGACATCAACTATGCCAAATCTAACTATGAACGGTATGAAGGCTTTACTAAAACACTGGAACGTTTTGGGCTGGCTTTGTCAAAGGAATGTATGCTCACCGGATCCATCGGCGCTTTTACCTATAAAGAGGAAATTGATGCCTTCCTTGATACGCTTCCTGCAATGCCTGAGGCTTTTGTGTGCGTCAGCGACTATGTGGCCTGCATCCTGATGCAGCTGCTTTTAAAACGGGGCTTCAGGATTCCTGAGGACGTGGCTGTTTCCGGTTTTGACGGGAATATGGAAAGCCCGCTGGCGGAGGAGCTGACCACGGTCCAGGTCTTCAATAAGGATATCGGCAACCGGCTTGCCTCTCAGATTCTGTACCGGATACAGCATCCCGACAGCCAGTTTGAGACCACCTATATCTCTTCCCAGGTGATTTTCCGCGCTTCCACCGGAGACTGACGGATAAGGCCTGAAAAAAAGAAATACTGTCAGGCAAAAAGGCGTCGCCGCCGCACTGAATGCTCAGTGCGGCAGCGACGCTTCTTTCATCAGATAATATAAGGTTGTCACCCCGGCTCCGGTAGCTCCTTTGCTCTCATAAGCATAGGTGGGAGAACCGCACCAGGCCGTTCCGGCGATGTCCAGGTGAAGCCAGGGCCTTCCTTCACAGAAGCTGCGGATAAACAGCCCTGCCGTGATGGTGCCGCAGCAGCCTCCCCCCACATTTTTTACATCCGCCACATCGCTTTTTATCATCTTCTCATGCTCCCGGCCGAAGGGCAGGCGCAGGTAGCGTTCTCCCGAATGCTCCAGCGCCCGTTCAAAGAGGGCATAAAACCCATCGTCATCCGACATGGCTCCCGCTATGGTATTGCCCAGCATATTCGCCACCGCGCCTGTGAGCGTGGCAATATCCAGAACTTTTGTGATTCCTTCCCTGCGGACTGCGTAGCTCACGGCATCAGACAGCACAAGACGTCCCTCCGCGTCCGTATTGAGCACCTCTATTGTCCTGCCGCCAAAGCCTGTGATCACGTCTCCCGGAAGCAGCGCTGACTGGGATATCCTGTTTTCACTCAAAGGCAGGCAGGCCGTCACGTTCACCTTAAGCCGCTGCGCGGCTGCCGCGTGCATCGCAGCCGCCACTGCCGCCGCGCCCGCCATATCGGATTTGATGCCTCCCATGGAATCACTGCTTTTCAGACAGTAGCCGCCGGTGTCACAGGTGATTCCCTTTCCGATCAGTCCGTAGATTTCATCGCTGTCCGGGTTTCCCCGATACCGCAGAATCAGCAGGCAGGGAGGATATTCACTGCTCTGCCCCACACTGTAAAGCGCTTCCATTTTCAGCGCCCGCAGCTGGCCGTAGACCAGGGTTTCCGCCTCGATCTCCACATCCTTTTCATAAGCGGTGATAATCCTGTCAAAATCCATGGGCCGCAGGTGGTTTCCCGGCGTATTCACCATATTTCTGGCAAAGCAAATCCCCGCCAGAAGCTCCTGCGCTTCCTTCAGCCTGTCCGCATACGCTTCTCCGTTTTCCAGCTGGAAATCGCAGTCCCATGCCTCCTCATTTTCCAAAGGCTGATAACGGTAGCGGTAGCAGCCAAGCCCCAGCCCCAGAACGGCCGCGGTAAATGCCTCTGGTCCGAGGAGCTGCGTAAAGCAACTCACATCCATGGAGCAGGCCCGGATATTGAAATCCCTGCATTTTGCCGCCGTTGCCGCCAGCACTTCCTTTACCGCGGTAAGCCCCGGAGCGAAGTCCTCCTTTTTCCCGCAGCCGATGAGCAGGACGGCCTGGCCCGTAAAAGGCACAAGCATCGTTTCCAGGTACCTGCCGTGAAAAAGCTGCTCAAGACCCAGCCGGTAGCTTCTGATACGGGCGTCCCCTTCCCAGACAAATTCGGCAAAACAGGCGTCATTCCGCTTTCCGGTTAATGTTATCATCGTTTTCCTCTTTTCCGTCCTTTTTTCTCAAAAGCAAAATCTGTAAAATCAAATCCACACTGCCCACGTGATAGCCCGCACAGGAATAAATCCCGCGGCGGCCCTCCTCCGTGAGCACAAGCAGAGGGAGTTTCTCCGGATCAGCGCCCATCACGGCCGCAGTCTTTTCCGCCGCTTCCTCTCTGTCAAAATAAATACGCACTGAAGACAGACATGCCAGCGCCCTTTGCAGCGTGGCATTCTTTAGTTCCTCCGGCCTTCGAAGCACCGCGATTATTTCAGCGCCGCTGCCATTCCACTGCTCCGCGCAGTCATTCAGCTCATTTAACACATGCTCGGTCGGTTCCTCTCCCGCGCCCAGGAAAGCCACCAGCGCCGTCCCGCGTCCTGTGATATGGGCAAGGGACTGTCTTTCCCCTGATACATCCCAGAGAAAAAGCTCCGGCAGCTCCCTGGCCGGGTAATCGGAAAACATGGTTTTTTCATCGTTTTCCCCGGACAAAAGCTCCACTGCCCTGCATTCTCCCGACTTTAATCCAAATACGCTGAAGGCCGCCAGCTGATTGCCTCCCGGCAGACGCCGCGAGGTGACAAGCCGGTACACTCCGGCTTCCAGCTCCAGGGTGAGCGAATCCCCTGAAAAGCAAATCCCCTCATAACCAAGTGTGCAGAAGCCCGTCCCTTCCAGCTTCCCGATAGTCCAGTTCTGTCCATAATTCCATTTCTCCCCGCTTTGTGCTTCGGGCGCTTCAAGGGTAAGCAATGCCGGCGCCGGCAGACAGCCCGGGCTGTCTTTTCCGCGCAGCCCGGCGGGCGCCCGGAATTCTCCGTTTTCCAGATATTCCGGCTGCATGGTGCTGCGCCGGAGCCGGGCGGGGATGCCCAGGCTGCGGCAGATTGCCACAAACAGTATTTTCCGGGTCAGCAGACTGCCCCACTTTAACTTCAGGCAGCCAATGGGCGTCCCGCAGACGGCGCTGTAATCCAGCCGGGCATCATACCGGATATTTTTCTCTATATAATCCCATACCAGTTCCGGCCGCCGGATAAAAGCGGACTTTTCTTCCTCCGAAAAACAGCTGCGGATGAAGCTGCGCCAGGGCGTCAGCTCCTCCAGGTAAATCCTGGGGCAAAGCAGATACGGGACATAGATGTCCTCCGGCAGCTCTCCCTGCGTGCAGCTGAGATGATCCTCCAGCACACCTGCAGGCGCATCCTTGTAATCCTTCCGGGCCAGGCTGTGCAGCAGGCGCTTTCTGTCAGGGTTTCCGTCCTTTTTCAGGAAGGCGTACAGCTGCGCCGCATTTTCCCCGGCGATTTGCAGCATTTCCTTCTCTTCAGGGAATTCCCCTGCGGGCAGCTGCCCCAGGAGGGCGCGGAAACGTTCCTCCCGCAGGCGGACAGCTTCTTCCAGCCGCCGCTGCCTGCGTCCTTTCTGTTCCTCAGACTGACGGGCGCAGGAGACAGGGGCTTGCGCAGGCGCCGTCAGCAATATCTGTTCCCAGGTATTGCTTCCTCCGGCCAGCCGTCCCTTCACGTCCTCCTCCTGAATAAAAGGATATCCGCTTTTCAGCACCAGCTCCGTCCTGATTTCCCCCGCCCGGTTTTCCTTAAGCCCGCTGTCCCGGGCTCCGGCTTCCTGCGCCAGAAATACCATTTTCTCACATACACAGCCGCCGCTCCAGGCTCTCAGCCTGACATCGCCGATTCCCATGGTGATGCCTGTCTCGCCGTTTTCATCTGCAACCAGGGCTGCCGCCGGGAAAAATTCCGCCATATTCAGTATCTCCACAGCGACCCGCGCCCCCCTCACCGGCCTTCCCGACGCATCCTTTACCGTAACTGTAAGCCGGCAGGTCTTCGCATAGGAGGCGGTTTCATTCAAATAGTACACCCCGTCTTCCCTGCCAATCCATTCCTCCTGCATGCCGCCGCAGTCATAATCGCAGAAGCATCGGCTATGTATCAGGATCGCCCGTCCCGCCGGGCCGGAAAACCATCCCCGGTCCAGCTCCTCCTCCGGCTCACAGGCGCCAAGGAAATGCCACCTGCCGTGAATATAAACCTCCACCCAGGCATGATTATCATCGCAGTGCGCCCACCTGGGCGCATAGACCTGCCTGGCGGCAATTCCCACGCTGCGGCAGACAGCTGCCGCAAAGGCGGATTCCTCACCGCACCTTCCTTTTCCGCAGCGGTACATGGTCATGGGGGAAGCGGTTCTGCCATCCGTAGACTCATAAGTTGCATGCTCCGCGCACCAGTAATTGATTTCCCTGACCGCTTCCTCCAGGGAAAGCCCGGCAATCCTGTCCTTCAGCCGCTCATAAAAAAACGGTCTGCAGTCGCTGATATTCTCGGTATTAATGCGGTAATAAAGCACGTAATGGACAAAAATATCCTCGGGCAGCCGTCTGCACCACTCCACATTGTCACGCAGCCACAGCGCATGCCGTACATAGGATAAAAATACCTCCAACCCGTATTCCCCCGCATCCCGCACCGGCATCGTTCCGTAAAGGAAACGCATCAGCACCGCTTCCTCTTGCGTACAGCAGGAAAGCCCGCTTTCGATTTCAGAAAGTATGGGGGCATAGATTTCCGCCCGTTCCCGGAACTTCCGTTCTGCATAGTCCTGCAGGGCAGGGGACAGCACAGCTGCCGTTTCAGTCGCTTTCATGCGCCGCCTCCCCGCCCCGGTTTACCTCCGGTTCCTGAACTACTCCAGGGCACAGTCCCCCGCCTGGTTCCTGTTCCACCCCAGGGCATGGCCTCCTGCCCGGTTCCTGTTTTCCCCCAGGGCACAGCCGCCTGTCCAGTTCCCGCCGCAGGAAGCTGGTCAGCGTCCCGGTCCCGTCACAGCGGTATTCCCAGTACATGATGCCGCCCAGGCCATTTTCTTCCGCGTAGCTCACCTTAAGCGCCATGGACTCCTCGTCCTCATAGCTGATAAAGGTGCTTCCATCAAACAGGTAGGGCGATGACGCTTCTTCGTCCCAGTAACGGATAAATCCGTTTTTGTTGATATAATCCGCTGTCAGGCTGCCGTAATCCGGCCCGTAGCCGCCCACGGTCTCGGCCTCCTGGCCCAGTCCCGGGCCGCCTCCCTTCACGCCTTCCCATTTCCGGGAATAAAAGGGAACGCCAACCACCAGCTTTTCCGCCGGGACCCCCGCCGCCAGAAAGACGTTTACCGCCTTGTCAACACAGGCGTCAAACAGGCTGCAGTTTCCGGGATGCAGCGCCGCATGGTGCCCGGTCACTTTCTGGAAGCCGCCCTGCAGATCATAGGTCATCAGCTGGACATAGTCCAGAAAAACAGCCGCTTCTTTCATGTTGGTCTGCCTGGTAAAATAGGAATCCCCGCCAGCCGCAATGGTCAGCATATATCCTCCGCCGACAGCGTCCAGCCCTTCTCTCACCGCCTGCAAAAGCAGCGTAAAATTTTCCTTATCCTTCACATGGGAGCCGATTCCCGCCAGGGCCATTCCCGGATACTCCCAGTCAATATCTATACCGTCCAGCCCGTATTCCGTCACCAGCGCTGCAGCGCTCGCCGCCATGCTTTCCCTGCCCTGTGCCGTCAGCGCCGCCTGGGAAAAACCATCCGCGCCCCAGCCGCCTGCGGAAAGCAGGATTTTAATACCGGGTTTTATCTTCCGGATACGCTCCAGCGCAGGCCTGCAGGCCTGCCCGTCCCAAACCATGCAAGCGTCCCGTACCTGCCCAAAGGCAATATTGATTACATCCAGGCACCGGATATCTTCCTCCGTTATGACGGAAAGATCCCTTGCGCCCACATAGCCGATTAACCTCATCATCTTCTTTCTTCTCCTGTCCGCGCGCTCCTGCGCTTTCTTTCTATCCTGTATACTCTGGCGATCGGCGCCGTATCCAAAGGCCTGCGGGGCGGTTTTACCAGAATCCCGCTTTTCTGCCGGGTAAAGGGAATGCTCTCACCGCTGTCAGGCATCGTCACCTTTACGATGCTTTCGATCACATCCTCCGTAAAAGGCAGCAGCACCACCTCCGGAACCACCGTTTTTTCATCGGGGAACAGCTCCAGCGCATAAAAAATATCCTCATCCTTTTTCCGGGTAAAGGCGATATTCCCCTTTTTATAAGGCTCGCAGACACGAGTTCCGTATATGGCCTCGCCGTATACCTTCAGCCATTCGCCCATTCCCTTCAGGGATGTAACCGCACCTTTGGGGAGCCTGCCGTCCGGCTGAGGCCCCACATTAATTGCCAGATTACCGCCCTTGGCCACGATGTCAACAAGCAGGCAGATTACCTCCCGCGGCGTTTTATAGGTATCCTCATAGGCAAAGGAGAAGGAGGTTCCCAGTGTTATGCAGCTCTCCCACGGCACTCCCAGAGGTTCCTCCGGCACGCACTGCTCCGGCGTAATATAATTTTCATAAGGGCCGCCCACTGTGCGGTCCGCGCACAGCATGCCCGGCTGCCACCTTCTGATTTCCTCGATCACCTCGCCCAGACGGATATCCTGGCCTGCCTGGGGGCAGACCCACCCGGCGTCAAACCACATGATATCCAGCTTTCCATAATTTGCCGCCAGCTCCCGGATCTGGTTCTGGGTAAAGGCCACAAAACGTTCCCATTCCTCAGGATGCTCCGCCGGAACATAGGAAGGGCCTCTCCACATATATTCCCCTCTGGGAAACCCCTTCGCCCAATAGCTGTCCGTATGCCAGTCCGCCTTGGAAAAATAGGCGGCAATCCCCATCCCCTTTTTCCGGAAGGCTTCGAACAGATGCCCGCAGATATCCGCATATCTGTGGGTATGGAAAGGGCAGTCCTCTCCGGTAATTTTGTAATCGGAATACTTGCTGTCCCACATGCAGAAGCCATCGTGATGCTTCGTCGTAAATACCAGATAGCGGATTCCTGCTTCAGCAGCGGTTTCCGCCCACTTTTCCGGATCGAAGCGGATGGGATTAAAGGTTTTGTTCAGCCCGAAATACTGTTCTTTAAAGCTTCTGCCGTCAGCCTCCCAGTCGATGCCGGTTCTTGACCACCCGGCATCCGCGTCGGAAAGCGCCCAGGACTCCACCACTCCCAGCTGGGAATATGGTCCCCAGTGCATCATCAGCGCAAGCTTCTGATCCTGGAACCATTCCAGCTTCTCCAGCACCCTGGGATCCGTGGGCCGGACATAGCCCTCCGCGGCGCTGTAATTATGTACTCCCTGCACAATTTTCTCCTCCGGCGCTTCTTCATTTTCCCCTGCCGCGCTGCCAGGGATTTCCTCTGTCATTTCATCTGCTGTCTGCAATTTTTCCATCATATCCTCAGTCATTATTCGTCACCACTTCTCCATGTCCCAGATTATAAGTAATTTTTCCTTCCAGCTCCACCTTCAGCACCGTGGCAAAGGGATGGGTCTGCAAATCCTGCGCCCAAATCCACAGTGTCCCCGGGATGCCGCTCCACGGCAGCGAGCCGGTATAGGAAAAGCCAAGCTCCTGGCCGCTGTGCAGCGCCGTTACTCTTTTTACAGGTGTCTTCACTCCTTTGACGCATACGCTTTCCAGCGGTTTGTCATACAGGAAAAGGTAAAGGACCTGCTGATCCGCGGACAGCGTGCTGCCTCCCAGAAACTGATGGTAGCTTAAGCCCTTTCCCGTAGGATACACTGCTTCCTCATGATCATGGATCCAGCTTCCCAGATCCAGCAGCACCTTTTCCTGCCGCTCATCCAGCGTGCCGTCCTCCTTTGGCCCCACATCCAAAAGAAGCTTTCCGCCCAGCGTGATGCAGTCGCAGAACATGCGGATAATCTGCCCGCTGGTCTTATAATCGTTATCGCTGGGCCGATAGCCCCAGGAATCGTTGATGGTGGTACAGAACTCCCATTCCCCTTCCGGCCCGTAAAGAGGGATGCCCTGCTCCGGCGTCCCATAGTCGCCATAGCCCTGCATCCGGGAATTCAGCACCACATTGGGATTCAGGCTGTGAAGATATTCCCGGAACTGAGGCATTTTCCACTGTGCCGCGCTCCGTTCCCAGTCTCCGTCAAACCAGAGCAAATCCACGGTTCCGTAGTTTGTCATTAATTCCCTGAGCTGATTATTGTTGAATTCCAGGAACTCCTCCCATTTCCCATAGTCCTCCTCCCCGCCGGCCGGGGAACCATAAATATCCTTCAGGCAGTCCTCCCGCTTCGCCCCTTCCGGATAAATGCTGCGGTAGCGGGGATCCGACCAGTCAATCAGCGAATAATAAATCCCGGTTTTCAGTCCCGCGGCATTCATCGCCTCCACATATTCCTTTACCAGATCCCTGCCTGCCGGCGTTTTCTTCACCACGTTCAAATCACTGTATTTCGTATCAAAAAGAGCCACGCCGTCGTGATGCTTGGACGTCATAACCACATACTGCGCGCCTGCTTTTTTAAAAAGCTCCGCCCAGGCCGCCGGATCATACCGGGAGGCGGTAAAGCCCCCGCACTGCTTCATATAATTTTCATAAGAAATATTCCCATTATGAAAGGACCAGGATTCCGATACATCCCCCACCGCATAAATGCCATAGTGTATAAAAATCCCAAGCCTGGCCTTTCTGAACCATTCCTGCATCATAAAATTCCCCTCCGCTTCCAAACTCCAAAAATCCCCTGCCGCCAAATGGCAAGGCGGCAGGGATTTGTCTGTTCAACTGTTTATAAAGCTTCTTTCCAGCTTACCGCCATCCTGGCGGTTTTACGCTGGCGTGCATATGCTGCCTGCCCGCGAAGGCGCAGCTTTTATTCCACTACTTTTTCAATACCGCGGACATCCATCCAGTCTTCCAGTCCCAGCGCATACAGGCCGTCAACATAGCTCTGCCACTGTGCGTCATCGTCAATATCCATTTCGCCGGAAATGAACATTGCCTGTCTTTGGTTGAAGTAATCGGTGAGCGCGCTTGCGATGTCAGAATATCTGTCGATTTTGTCAAGCGGGATCCAGAAAGAAGGAATGGTAGTCTTGGTCAGATAAGGCTCATAGGTGTCTTCCATAACCTTCTTTTCATTATAGGTGGGATGATCCTCGATGTATTTAAAGCCGGAAGGCATATATTTGGGCAGAGACTGCGGCCACAGGTTTCCCCAGCTGAATTTTTCCTGATCCTCCTCTGAAAGAGTCTTTACATCAATGGCACGGTAGCCGTCGTCTTCCTTGAATACAACGGTTCCTACAGGGCCTCTGTTACATCCGATACCGTTTTCCAGCTGGAATGCATTGTCAAACCAGCGGCAGATCACTTCGGGATGCTCTGCGTTATCGGTAATAACCGCCTGTGTCCTGTACACACTGAAGCCGTTGGTATCTCTCATCCACATGCCGCCTTTATCCGTATTCAGTACGGGGAGTACATCGAACTCACTCTTTTCTCCGCCCTCCAGAACAATACCGGAGAACTCACCGCTGCCGTATGCGATGGAAACCCCGTAAAGATCACGGTTTCCTTTGCCTTCCCAGGTGGAGCTGTCCTGTGTGAAAATCTCCAGGTCAATCAATCCCTGCTCATACAGGCTGTTGAACCAGCTTAAAAATTCCCGGTAAGTGCTGCTTGCGCCTGCAAATACCACCTCGTCATCCAGGATTCCTATGCCTGATTTTCCCATGGGCAGTCCGAACCAGCCTGTCATCGATTCAATATGCTTATTGTTGGGGTCTGCGGAAAACGGGATTTCATCGTTAGGATCTCCGTTCCCGTTCGCGTCCTGTTCCTTGAACGCCTTTAACACGGCTTCGAACTCTTCCGTTGTTGTGGGCATGTCCATCCCCACATTTTTCAGCCATCTGCCATTGATATAAGGAGAATAGCCTACCTTGGTATCGTCACAGACATAGGGAATGGCATAGATATGTCCGTCCGGAGCCGTCATTTCCTCCCTTACGCCGGGCAGATCCAGGATCTCCGTAATTCTAGGGCAGTACTCGGCAAAATAATCCTCCAGGGGAATAAATACCCCCTGATTCACGCCATAGGTCAGGATCATACTGTCGCTTAATGTCCATCCGCCGACAACATCCGCGTAATCTCCCGAGTTCAAATCCAGATTCAGTCTCTCGGTAGCCGTTTCATAAGGGAAGATACGCATTTCAACATCCACGTTGGTCTGCTTCTTGAACTCATCAAGCATATAGTACTCAGGTTTTTCCTTGGAATCGTCGCAGAAAATGGAAAAGCCGTAGGTTCCCTCGTCCACCAGCGGCAGCCCCACCTTATACATGACGCCGTCCACCTTGCCGCTTTCATCCACGACAGCCTCCGATACCTCCCCCGATGCATTTTCCGTTGTACTTGCAGTGCTGCTGCCGCAGCCTGCCAGGGACGTCACACACATTGCCGCCGCCAGCACTAACGCAACCGCTTTCTTCTTCATTCTTTTTCCTCCTGTTTTATATATTGGCAGCCGCCCTTTGGCTGCAGCTGCCTGTATTCATCCGGCCCTCTGCCGGTAAACACCGCAATGCGTCAGCCCTTCAGGGAGCCAATCATTACTCCCTTGACAAAATACTTCTGGATAAAAGGGTACAAAAGCAGAACCGGGATACTGCTGATAATAATCAGGGAATATTTCATAACGTCAATCAGCTGCTGTTTTTCCCGAAGCGCAGCCCTGGCCGCTTCTGTCGTGGCGGTCTGCGCCAGCGCCGTCTCATTGGTAATCAGGATATTACGCAGCACCAGCTGCAGCGGATATTTTTCGGAATCGGAAATATAAACCAACGCGGAAAAATAGGAATTCCAATGCCCTACGCCGTAATAAAGAACCAAAATCGCCGTGATGGCCGCGGAAAGCGGAAGGGCAATCCTGAAGAAAAACTGTCCCTGGGTACAGCCGTCGATTTCCGCCGCCTCATACAGCTCTTCAGAAATATTGGATTTGAAAAAGGTTCTTGCCACAATCATGTTGTATACGCTCAGGCAGCCGGGCAGGACCAGCGCCCACATGGTATTGAGCATGTGCAGGTTGCGGATAACCAGGTAAGTGGGGATCAGGCCGCCGCCGAAAAACATGGTGACCATATAAAAAAGCGTTACAATTTTCTTTCCCCCGAACCTGTCCCTGGAAAGCGCATAAGCGGTGGGCAGGGTTACCACCAGATTGATGCACACGCCGCAGACCGTGTAAATAATGGAGTTTAAAAAGCCTTTCATAACGGCGCTGTTTTTAAACACCTCCGCATAGCCGTTCAAAGTGAATCCAATCGGCCTTAAGATTACCTTGCCGCCGGACACCGCGCTGGGATCGCTGATGGAAGAAATCACCACCCAGTAAAGCGGATATGCCACAATCAGCAGAATCAGAGTCAGTACAATAAAAACAACCGTATCGAAGATCACGTCCTCTTTGCAGCGTTTCATCTTCTTTTTCCTGGGAGCTATTTTAGGTTCTGTCATCTCGTTGTTCCTCCTACCAAAGGCTGTTGCCTGAAAGTTTATCCGCGGCTTTGTTAACAATCAGCAGCATTACCAGATTGACCAGTGTATTAAAAAGCCCGATTGCCGTGGAATAGGACATGTCGTTATTAATAAGGCCGACCTTGTATACATATGTGGAAATGATTTCCGATACGTTCAGGTTCAGGTCGTTCTGCAGCAGATACGCCTTCTCGAAGCCTATGGAAAGGATACTGCCGCAGTTCATAATCAGCAGGACCGTTGCCGTAGGCATAATGGAGGGAAGGTCAATATGCCTGATAAGCTGCAGCTTTGTGGCGCCGTCACATTTGGCCGCCTCATGCAGCTCAGGGCTGATTCCGGAAAGAGCCGCAAAATAAATGACCGAACTCCAGCCCATTCCCTGCCAGATACCAGTCCATACGTAAATGTGTCTCCAATATTCTTTTTTCGCCATAAAGTTGACAGGATCTCCCCCGAAAAACTGTACAATATTATTGATAACACCAACCGAAGGGGATAAAAACAGGATGATCATACCGCACATGACCACCGTGGAAATAAAGTTCGGTGCATAGGTAACCGTCTGAATCAGCTTCCTGTATTTTTTGTGCCGGAATGAATTCAGCAGCAACGCCAGGATAATGGGGATCGGAAAGGACACGATCAGGCCGTACAGGCTCAGAACAAGCGTATTCTTAATTGTTGATGAAAAATAGGGGGATTCAAAAAACCTTTTGAAATAATACAGTCCCACCCACGGGCTTCCCCAAATCCCCGCTTTCGCATTGTACCTGCGGAACGCCAGCTGTACGCCGTACATCGGAATATAGCTGAAAATGAAAGTCAGCACGACGCCCGGTATGCAGAAAAGCCAGAGCGATATATCGCGCCGCAATGCCCTCATTGTTGATCCTTTCTTTCTCTTTTTTTTCGTTTTCATGCACTTCTCCCTTCTTGAGCTGTTATTTTAGATGTTTCTGCGGTACGTTTTTTCCTCGTCACGCTTAACATTTTTAACATATGTTCATTATGTTTACAAGAAAACTGTAAGCACGCTTTTTATCGTAATTTTCCATTAAATTCTTTTCGTTTATATGTCGTTTTTGTTAGGTAAATAATAACTTTGCACATGCACTTTGTCAATCTGTTTCATACGTATTTGTTCATTTTTTACCATTTTTACAAAACATATAAAATTATTAGTGTTAAATTTTGTTCATTATGTATCTTTTGCATTTTTCTAAAATAACCTTTTTATGAGTGTTGGTTTTGGTCATATTTTCGCTTATTTCGTATATTATTATTTTCCTTTCAGTGACAATCGACCGTATTTTTTGTTCTTTCTTTACTATAGTGTTCATTTTTGTTGAATATTTATGAACATAGTGATACAATATCAAAAAAAGCGGGAGAAAGGATGTCCGGATAAACCGGTATCCGTTTCTTCCCGCGGAAAAGAGGTTCTTATGGACAATATCCGCATTCCTGTCCCGGCCGTTGATTTTCACCCGCCTGTGTATTACTGCCGCAGGGCACGGACGGCTCTGCAGCCGGACGGAAATCTGGACAAGGATTTCTGGGATGACGCTCCTTATACGGATGAATTCATCGACATCCAGGGAGTGCATATGCCCGCCCCGCGTTTCGGGACACGGGTTAAGATGCTCTGGGATGATGAAAACCTATATATCGGGGCGCAGCTTTACGGAGATGAGATCTGGGGAAATGTAACAGGACGTGATGAGGTCATTTTCCAGGATAACGATTTTGAAATCTTCATTGACCCTGACTCCGACACCCAGCAGTATTATGAATTTGAAATGAATGTGTTGAATACGGTATGGGATTTGTTCCTTCCGGCCGCCTACCGTGACGGGGGAAATGCGGTTAACGGCTATGACATCCACGGCCTGCGCACTGCTGTTGCAGTTAAAGGGAGCATCAACCGGCCGGATGGGGAAAATACAGGCTGGTCCGCGGAGGTGGTGATTCCCTTTCGGGCGATCACCGAATGCCTGCCGGGAAAAAGGGCGCCGAAGGCCGGGGAGTATTACCGCATGAATTTTTCCAGGGTGCAGTGGACTGTGGACAAGGAAGACGGATGTTACAGAAAACGCACCGACCCTGTAACCGGCAATCCCCTGCCTGAGGACAACTGGGTATGGGCGCCAACCGGCGTCATCAATATTCATTATCCTGAGCTGTGGGGATTTGTCTTTTTCACGGACGGGCAGGAAGAAGTGGGCCGCGCAGGCTCCATTCCGGAGGATGAACGGCGCAAATGGGAGCTGAGAAAGCTTTATTATGCCCAGCAGATTTACCGGGATGAGAATGGTCGTTATACGGACGATTTTACGGCGTTGACGGAGATCCTGCACAGACATGCGGCTCTTCCGGAAAATGAAAGGGTTCTGCCGCTTGCTTACAAAATCTCCGTAACGCCGCATACGTTTGAGCTTTCCTGTCCTTCCGCCGACGGAAAACATATAGTTGTGCTTTATTCTTCCGGGAAGGCGGAGGTAATTACGGCCTGAGGGTACGGCTGACAGCAATGGTTCGTTTTACAATCTCCTCCACAGGGATCCTTGTATAGCTGTTTACGCTGGAGCAGATGATCTGCTGCACGGGCGTTTTCCATTTGTCCGGAATTTTGTCAGCGCCGCAGGCGATTCCTGCGATGGAACCGACCGTAGCCCCATTGCAGTCCGTATCAAAGCCGGTAAGCACCGCATGAATTACCGCTTCGCTGTAATCCTGGCCGAAGCACAGCACGCAGGCCGTCACTATCAGCGCATTGGGAATGGCCAGGCACCAGTCAAAGTGTTCCTCTTCCCTGTACTTTCCGTGGATCGCCTCCTCCAGTGCTTCCCAGGACGCGCCGTCCCTCCACTGGCTTAATAGCAGGGAAAGCTCATGGTAAAGCCGGGATTTTAACGGAATCTGCTTCATGGCTTCCTCCACCCACTCACAGGGCCGGGGGAGAACCGCGGCGGAGGCGATGAGGGCGGCCGTATACATGGCGGCGTAAACGCCATTTTTTGACTGGGCCACCACTGCGTCGCGGCAGGCCATATCCGCAGCAAGCGCAGGATTGCCTGCCGCGATATATCCATAGAAATCCACCCGGATCTGCGCGCCGATCCACTCACGGAAGGGATTGGCAAGACGCCCGGATTCCGGCGGCAGCACGCCATGCATCAGATTCCTGTAGGCAACGCGTTCCGCCGTGCAGGTATGAAAGGCAGGCAGCCCGAACAGCCAGGATTCCGCCACATCCTCCGAGGTAAAGCCGCTGCCCGCCCGCTCAAGGACGCGCAGGGAGATCACGGTATAATTCATATCATCATCCACCGGATAGGTATCCATGTTATTGATCCAACAGATTTTCTGACGGTCATAGGCGGTGCCTGGATCCCTGTCCTTCACCCCGTATTTTTCCCGGATTTCTGCATCTGTTTTGGAATGCATATAGCTTCGCAGCGGATACTGTCCGCTTTCCTCCAGAAAGCCGCGGATTTTATCCCGGCTCCAGCCCTCTACCGGAATTCCCAGCAGGCAGCCAGATGCCCTGCCTATCCAGGCTCCCTTCAGGCGCTTCTCCAGTTCCTCTTCCGGCACCGGACGGCACAGGCTGCTGCCCTGCGCGGCCTTTCTGATATCCTCCCGGGCCTCAGGTTCCTCGTATGGAAACATAGCGTCCACAGGGCAATTCTCCATTTCCACCAGAAGCTCCCTGGCCTGTTTTTCCTTTTCCTCTCCCTCTTCCATGGCGGCAATTTTCTCCGCCCGGGGAAGAAGGGCTTCGATCTGCCGGCCTTCGTCCCTGCACTGTCTGATTTCATCCCCTATGTTGCCGCTGTCCTTCATCCACAGCATCTTTTCCTTTAACATGGCGTCCCCTCCTGAATGTGTTTATGCATGTGTTTATGCATGTATTTCGGCATGCATTTATGCATGTGTTTCTGAAAATGTTTCTGAATTTGCCCCTGAATATATCTTCTAATATGTCTTTGAGCAGAATTTTACTGCTGCTATTCTTTCACTATAGTTGAACTCAGGAGAGGACGCAATATAAAATACATGCTTTCCATGTAAAATATTCTACTTTATATAAAAGTCCCGATAATCAATCCGTTACCCTGCTTTCCCATAAGGGAGCAGGTAAATACATTTGCCTGAGACAGAGCTGAATACGGCTAGTGCCAATGTGACAAGACACCAGGTACTCCGGCCGAGGCCAAATCAGTTTTCTCCGCCAGATGGCAAAGACTGCATGAGGGCAAAGAAATATTCAGGTCTGCCGGTGCTGAAATATCCATACCACGCTTCCAATGTATCCGCCTGAAAAACGCCCAAATACTCAATAATTTGTTTCGTCCACAGCAAAGCGCCTGCGCTGCCCGCCGTAATCAGGTTGTTATCCGCCGCTGAAGGCATATCCACATAAAAGCCCTGCCCCTTATATTCAGGAACAAACATTTCAAGAAATCCCGGTCCATTACTGGTGTGAAGGCGATTATCCAGCAGCCCGTATCCGGCAAGCGCAGCGGTGGCTCCGCAGATCGCACAGACCGCAGCTCCAACGGAAAGAAGCCTGTCCGCCTTTTCGAGAACCGCTCTGTGCCTTGGATCATTCCAGGTATCTGCGCCCGGCAACAGCAGCACGCTTGCTTCACTCACTTCAATATCATCGGTGATACAATCAGGCACAATTTTCATCCCTCCCATGGTAATGACCGGCTCCCTGGAACAGCTCACCGTTTTGAGGGTCACGCGCGGCGCATCCTTTTTGAAAAAGCGGCCTGAGTTCAGCTCTGAGGCAACATGGCCCAGTTCCCAGTCGGCTAAAGTATCAAGAACATAAACATAGATTGTATACATAATTCTCCTCCATTTGTGACAGTTCAGACGGAACGCAACCGCTATCTCCATTTTCATTGCAGCTTCGCCCAAAAGGCAGATTGATTTGTAAGCTTTTTTATTGTACCATGTGATTACTGCCAGCATTATGGCAGCAATTAAAATAAAATCCGGAAAGGCGGCTGCAAATGAAAATAGACAGGCTTGTGAGTATTATAATGGTACTTCTTGACAAAAATCGTATCGGCGCGCAGGAGCTGGCAGATATGTTCGAAGTTTCACTGCGCACAATATACCGGGACATAGACGCGATCAACATGGCGGGGATTCCTGTCCGCGGGACCTCGGGAGTGAACGGCGGCTTTGAAATCATGCCGGAATACAAGCTTGATAAAAAGGTTTTCTCAGCTGCGGATCTCTCCGCTATCCTGATGGGGCTTTCCAGTCTTTCCAACATGATTCACGGTGATGAGCTGATAAACGCCCTGGCGAAGGTCACAAGCTTTATCCCTGCCGACAGAGCCAAAGACATTGCGTTGAAAGCAAATCAGATATTTATAGATTTAAGCCCGTGGATGGGCAACAGGAACATGCAGCCGTATCTGGAGAAAATCAAAGCTGCCCTGCAGGAAAGCCGGCTGCTTTCTTTTGAATATGCAGACCGTTACGGCAATAAAACAACCCGCACAGCCGAACCGTATCAGCTTGTATTGAAAAGCAATCACTGGTATCTGCAGGGCTTTTGCCGCAAAAGAAATGACTTTCGTTTATTCAGGCTTTCCCGCATGTCAAAGCTGCAGTTACAGGAGGAAGCTTTTACACCCCGGGATTTTCAAAAGCCCCAGCTGGAATTTGCGGATATCCTGGCCTCCATGCAGTCGGGAATTAAAATCCGCATCCATGAAGCCATCCGGGAAAAGGTCCTTGATTACTGCACTGAGGATAACTTTTCTCCGGACGGTGACGGATATTACCTCGTCAGCTTCCCTTTCATAGAAAACGATTACTACTACAATATTCTTTTCAGCTTCGGAAATCAATGCGAATGCCTGGAGCCGCCGCATGTACGTGCGGAAATGAAGCGCAGAATCCATGAAATAGCTGCTTTGTATGAAAACCAGGCATAGGCTCTATTCCGCTCCCACGTTACAGCGCATGGATAGTGTCTACGATATCCATGTCCCTGATTTTCCTGGCAGGCCCTCTTACCGCCAACAGGGTGGCGGCGACGGTCACTCCCACTACAACTGCCAATTGCAGGAACGGCACCTGCCAGGCCGTTCCCCAATGGCTGGTGACCATCATTTTAAATACGAAATGGTGTGCCGGAATACCCATGGCAATCCCCAGTATGGAACCTAACGCCGCGTATACAACAGCCTCCGCCCTTACCATGCGAAGCAGCTGGCCGCCCTCCATGCCGATAGCCCTCATCACGCCGCACTGATTCATACGGCTTGTAACACTCATGTTAATGCTGTTAATAATATGCAGTACGGCTATCATCAGAATAACCGCCAAGAAACCGTAAACAAACACCGAAAAGGAAATCATAACAGCCTGGCTTTCCGCCTTGCTCTGCCTGGCATCGGAAAAGGTAAGCCCAAGCCCGGCGGCCTGTTCCCTCAGCTGCGTTACCATTTCCTCCGATGCCCCCCTTTTCAGCTGTATATCCAGTATGGTAAAGGCATTTTCCCCGGTAAGCTGACGGAAGCTGTCTTCAGAACAGATGAAAATGCTCTCGCCGTTTTCACTGTCAAAAGGACTGCTGCCAAGCACTCCGGCAATCTGCACCTGCCTGAGTTCCCCGTTCAGCTCCAGTTCCAGTCTCTCCCCCGTATGCCAGTCCCTGCCTTCTCCCGCGACTGCAAGCACCTTTCCAGGTGTTCCCCTCACTTCCTCAATGCTGCCCTCCTGCAGGAAGTCCTCCGCCCAGCCGAACTGGTGCTCCTCATAGGAGACCAAATAGGACATTTCCTGAGTCTCCGACTGCTCCCCGGAGAAAGGGACATCAAATGCAAACATTCTGCCGTATACCTTATTTATCTCCGGATTCTTTTCCAGTTCCTCATATATTTTATTTTCAATGGAGCAGGTATTGTCGGCGCTCACCAGGGAAAGATCAGGACTCCAGGGACGCAGCGGACGCACCGCATGATGCATGAAATCAACGATTCCTGAGAAGCTCATAAACATCAGGATGCTCAGGGCAAAGGACACGGTCATAAGCAGCAGGTTCTTCCGGTTTTCCAGGGCATGATAGATTCCCAGATTCCTGTCCACCTTACCGGCCCTGAAAAAACGCATATTTTTCATCTGTCCGGGCAGCCGGGCATTGCCGCTCACCGCCGTAAGCGGGGATACGGAGGATGCCTTTTTTGCCGGGGAAAGGGAGGCGAGCAGACAGGCGGCCAGGCCAACCGCAGCCCCCGCCGCCAAGGCCGGGATGCTGATGCCAAACAGCGGGATATCTGAAAAATATTCCGGATTCATCACCCTCAGGAAACCGCACAGCATCCAGATCACCAGCACGCCCACGGCAAGCCCCGCCGGAATTGCCTTCCGGCAGTAACACATTCCTTCCTTTATGACAAAACGTTTCACCTGTTTTCTGGTTGCCCCCAGGCAACGGAGCATGCCGAAAAAACGGATCCGATCCGTAACACTGGTCTGAAAGCTGCTGGTTATCATCAGCACCGCAGCAGTGAGGACGAAAAGGAAAAGAACCGCGGCCGTTCCGTAAATTCCTACGAAAAAGGGATCATCGCTCTGCCCCATCGCCGCCAGAAGATAGGCATTTTCTCCTATCGAATCGGGAGTAATGCCAAGACTCTCCGCAATTTTCAGTTTCTCGGCCTGGATGTTGGTAAAGGGCCGGAATTTGATATAATAGGCACTGCTGTATTCCTCCGGGGAAAACAGTCTGCGCAGCGTTTCCACCGACATCAGGATTCCTGCCTGATCCGCCTTTAATATGGACGCCGTATCCCCGGCGACAGCTGTAATCAGAAGCTGCATATCATCGCCGTCAGGCCGCTCCAGCGTGATGCTGTCCCCCGGCTCTATTCCAAAGGTCCGGGCCATTGTACCGGTAATCAGGGCTTCGTTTCCTTTATCCGGCCAGGTTCCCGCCTCCAGCCGGATTCCCAGTTCCTTTGCCAGCGCCTCATCAACGCCTAAAATATTGGCGGCCTTGCCAAAAAGCGTGTATCCGGAACGGGAGCCAACGCTTTCCAGATAACCTGAGACGGCAATCTGCGGGCGCAGGGCCACTATCTGCTCCTGTTCCTTTGCCATATCCTTTATCCCAATGTGCCAGCTGCCGTATTGTTTTTTCATTGAGATCTGCTGTGTCTGCAGCTCCATATCCGCCATGCCGAAAATCGTTGCTACCAGCGCCACCGCCAGAAGAATAACGAAAAGGCTCATGCGGTTTTTCCGTTTGTGCTTTTCGGCATACTCCTTTACCAGATCGAGATAACTATTCATATATAGCCTCCCTTCCGGCATTCACTTCCTTCAGGCAGCCGTCCGTCACCTGAAATACCCGGTCCGCATCCGCCGCAATGTTCATATTATGTGTGATCATAAGCACTGTCTGACGGTATTTGCGGGACAGGCTGTGCAGCAGGGAAATGACCTCGCGGCTCGTCCTGGAATCCAGGTTGCCTGTAGGTTCATCCGCCAGAATCAGCGCCGGATGATTCATCAGCGCCCTTCCAATCGCCACTCTCTGCTGCTGTCCCCCGGAAAGCTGGCTGGGCAGGTGCTTCCTTCTTTCCTTCAGCCCCAGATTTCCCATCAGCTCCTCCACGTATGCCATGTCCGGCTTCTGGTAATCCAGAAGCACCGGGAACACCAGGTTCTGTTCTACAGTAAGCTCCGGTATCAGATGGAAGCCCTGGAAAATAAACCCGATGTTCCGCCGCCGGAATACGGTCCTTTCCTTTTCCTTCATGGAAAAAAGATCCCTGCCCTCCACCAGTATTTTACCTGCGCCCGGTGTATCCAGTCCGCCCACCAGATTTAACAGCGTGCTTTTTCCGGAACCGGATTCTCCCACCACTGCCGCAAATTCTCCTTTTTGCAGCGTGAAGGATACGTTTTTCAGCGCCTCCACCTTCGCATCTCCTGTGCCGTAGGTTTTGCCAAGATTTTCTACTTTTAAGATTTCCATCCTGAACTTCCTTTCTTATGTTTATAGAATTGATGCTTTCCCGGCTGAGTATTCCGGGAAAGCTTTATTTATTTGTTGAAAGTAAGTATAATGGATGCGCCTTACGCCAAGGTGTATGGCAGCTTGCAAATTTGTAAGATTACCGGTTTACTTCTTTGTAAGGAAGAAACACTGTAAACAAAGCGCCCTCTCCCAATGTACTCTCCACACTTATCGTCCCTTCATGCCCTTCCACAATAGCCTTGGCCAGAGGAAGCCCCAGCCCGGCCCCTTCCCCGTCATTGGAGAAACGGCTCCTGTAGAATCGTTTGAAGATAGCGTACATGTCCTCAGGATGGATACCGTTTCCGTTGTCCTTTACCTGAATCCTTGTTCCGGTTCCCACCGCTTCCCAGGAAATTTCTATTTTCCCGCCTTCTTTTGTATGATCCAGCGCATTTTTCACCAGGTTGGAGACGGCCTCCTGCATCCAGTCCCTGTCGCACACAGTATAGCAGGCCGGGCTGCCCTCCAGAATTATCTCTTTGCCCTCCCTCTGCGCACGGGTTTCAAATTCCGAACGGATATCCTCCATCAGCCCGCGCACTTTTACCTCCTGGCTGCCGAACCGGATCATATCCGCATCCAGCCGGGCGATTTTAAGCAGATTCAACACAAGCGTCTGCATCCGTTCCAGGGCGGCCACGGATTTGGCGGCGAATTTTTTCACCGTTTCCTCTTCTCCGCTCTCCTGCTGAATGATATCCTGATACATAAAAAGAGCGGCCAACGGCGTTTTCAGCTGATGGGAAATATCGGAAATCGTATCCTTCAGAAATTCCTTTGCCTTCCTCTGGGCTTCCCTGTGGGAATTCAGCGAGGATGCCATTTCATTCACTGCCGTGGAAAGCAGCGCGAAATCACCTTCCCCTTCGGCAGCGATCCTCCGGTCAAAATTTCCTTCCGTAAACCGGCGCACATTTTCTTCCATTTCCTTAAGCCTGATATGCTCCCTTTGCAGCAACCAAAATACCAGAAATACCGTCAGGCCAATGGCCGTCAGGCAAAAAATGGAGTATACAGCTCCCCATTTACCGCCCAGGGAACGCAGAACAGGCATCAGGTAAACCGCCAGCGTCTCTTCATATCCTGCCTGTCGCATCAACAGCCTGCCCTGCGCAGCCATTTCTTCCGATATCTCCCCGGCAAGCAGCTTTGCCGCCCGGGCCGGATCCACACCGGCCTCCAGCAGCGCGCCTGCCGCTTCCGCCTGCTGTTGCAGATACACTTTTTTTATATCCTCCATCTGCCTGAACAGAAGGAAGCCGCCTGTGAATATCAAACATAATATCAAAGCGGCGCTTCCCGCCAAAAACCTGCGTATATCCCTGTCTTTCCCTAAACTTCCCACCATTAAACTCCTTTGCCGCCAGACTTATTCCTTCCACTGATAACCAAGCCCCCGTACCGTGAGCAGATGCTTCGGAGAAGAAGGCTCTTCTTCTATTTTGCTCCGCAGCCTCCTGATGTAAACGGACAGCGTATTATCGTCCACAAACTCCCCGTTTCCGTCCCAAAGCCTGTCAAGGATCCGTTCCCTTGTCAGAATCATGCCCTGATTCTTAAGAAACAGACAAAGCAACCGGTATTCCTGCGCCGTAAGCTCAAGCGGCTCCTCCTCCAGCCAGGCCCTGTTTCCCACCAGATCCACCCGGATACCGCCGGACTCCAGCACAGGCTCCTGTATCGCGCCCGCCCCTTTTCCTCTTTTTCCGGCTCTTCTTTGCAACGAATGAATCCGGGAAAGAAGTTCGTTGAGCCGAAACGGCTTGGACACATAATCATCCCCGCCCATATCCAGCCCCCTGACCACATTGAACTCCTCATCCGCAGCTGTCAGAAACAGAATCGGCACCTCCGAGGTCCGCCGGATCCGTTCGCAAATCTCAAATCCGTTCCCGTCCGGCAGCGAAACATCCAGCAAAACCACATCAAACCTTCCGTCCGTGTAAAGCTTTCCAAACTCCTCCACACTCCTTGCTACCTCCACCTCAAACCCGTCCTTCTTCAGGGCGTATTCCAGCCCGTCAATCAGGCTTCCATCATCCTCTACCAGCAAAACCCTGTCCTTATCCATTTCACGGTTCATTCCCTGTTCCCTTCCTTCCATTCTTCCCTTAATTTTCTATCTGTTAAAAAACCGCTCACCTGTATCCCGCTCATTTTCCTCTGCTTATCCCTACATTATAAAGTCCTCCTGCCCAAAAGACAATATTCCTGTCCAATACGTTCAGTGCAGCTTCACAGTTGAGTAACCTTCCCTCCCTGTTTTTCACATAAGCAATTGACATCGCCTTTTTGCTGGATTATGATAGGAAAGGACTATTTTAACCAAAAATTCGGAGGTATATATCCGGCCGCAATATAACCGGAGAAAAAAAGATGGAAAACTTAAACATCCCTAAAAATTACGAATCAGCCCTTTCCCTCCACGATACCCAGATCGGCATTAAGACGGTAAAGGACTTCTTTCAGACGCTGCTGGCAGAACGGCTGAACCTGCTGCGTGTATCTGCGCCGCTTTTTGTAGACCCTGCTTCCGGCCTGAACGATAACCTGAACGGGATTGAGCGTCCCGTAGCTTTCGGCATCAAGGAACAGAATGATTACGAAGCCGAGATCGTACAGTCTCTGGCCAAATGGAAACGCTTCGCGCTGAAAAAATACGGCTTCCAGCCCGGCGAAGGCCTCTATACTGATATGAGCGCCATACGCAGGGATGAGGTTACGGACAATATCCACTCCATTTACGTGGATCAGTGGGACTGGGAAAAAATCATAACCAAAGAGGAACGCAGCCTTGACACGCTGAAGGATATCGTGCGCATTGTATATAAGGTACTGCGCAAAACGGAAAAGTTCATGTCCATCCAGTACGATTACATAGAAGAAATCCTTCCCCACGATATTTTCTTTGTTACCACCCAGGAGCTGGAAACCATGTTCCCTGACAATACGCCAAAGGAAAGGGAATACTATATTGCCAAGGCCAAAGGCGCTGTCTGCATCATGCAGATCGGCGATACGCTGGAATCCGGCGAAAGGCATGACGGCCGCGCGCCGGACTACGACGACTGGTCCCTGAATGCGGATATCGTGGTTTATTATCCGGTTCTGGACATTGCGCTGGAGCTGTCCTCCATGGGTATCCGTGTAGATAAAGAGGCCCTGCTTTCCCAGCTTGAAAAAGCAGGCTGCCCGGAACGGGCGCAGCTGCCCTTCCAGAAGGCTATTATTGAAGAAAAGCTGCCCTACACCATCGGCGGCGGTATCGGCCAGTCCCGTATCTGTATGTTCTTCCTGAGAAAAGCCCACATCGGGGAGGTTCAGTGCTCTCTGTGGCCGGAGGAAATAATGGCGGAAGCGGAAAGCCACGGCATCCATCTTCTGTAGGCCGTATTTTTACGATAAGAAAGCCCTGACCGGCACACACTGCCGGCGGGGCTTCTTCAAATTACAATTCCAGGAGGCAGCTAAAAATGGCAGCTGATAAAACCTTTCTACGTCCGCTCACCGAGGCGGACATTGATACCATCTATTCCCTTACCTCAGATCCCAGGGTGGCAAAATACATGCGTTTTTCAACCCATACCAGCCGGAAGGAGGCCGAGGAGCTTTTTTATGAATATACCAAATCCGGCAATTCCGGCTGGCTTATCTGTCTGACAGAGGACGAATCCCCTGTGGGCATTGCGGCGCTGAAGCAGGAGGAAAATGATCCGGATACGCGCTCCATGTCCGTATTCCTTTATCCTGACTGCTGGAATAAGGGCTACAGCACCGAAGTGGTGCGGCACATGAAAAATGCTGCTGCCGCTGAAAAAATCGGGTGTCTGAAGGCTTACGTAGTCCAGGACAACGCAGGCTCCTGCCGGGTTCTGGAAAAAAGCGGCTTTTCCCTGCAGGAAATCCTTCATTTTCCTGATATGGCCTCAGGCCTCTGCATTTATACCCTGCAGCTGTAAACGTGCGCCTCCGGGCGCGCCGCAAAAAACCAGCTCAGCCATTTTTCCACATGGCTGAACTGGTTTTTATTTTCCATTTATTCCTGTATTATTGTCCCCTGTTTCTTACTGCACACGCTTCCCTGTCATTGTCTGGGAAACAATGCTCTCCATCATATCAGGGCTTAGCGCTCCCTGCGCATATCCGAATACATTGCCGTCCTTATCAATCATGAAGGTGGTGGGGAAGGAACGGATGCCGTAGGCGGAAAATATTTCGCCGGTGGTATCCATGACTACAGGAAAGCTGTAGCCGCTGTCACTCAGGAATTTTTCCACTTCCTCCTGAGTCCCGTCCTGATTGTAGGGATATTCATCCGACTTGGGATTGGCAATGCCGAGCACTACCAGATCTTCGCTGTTTTCCCCGTATTTTTCATATAACGCCTGGATGTCGGGCATTTCTCCCTTACAGGGAGGGCACCAGGTAGCCCAGAAGTTCAAAAATACCGTTTTCCCTTTATAATCCGAAAGCGTATGGGTTTCACCATACTGATCCACCAGTGTGAAATCAGGCGCAGGCGTCTTTTTCTCCTCAGCCTGTGTGCTCTCCTGAGCGGCTGTGCCTGAAGAATCGCTTTCTGAGGATGCCTGTCCGGGCTGCGAAGGGGTATTCGATGCGGTTTCCGGAGTGCTCTCCGGCACGGTTTCAGCCGCATTCTCCGTTTCCGTTATCTGGGACTGCTCCGGCGCATCGCCAAGCTGCGCTTTGGAAAGGTAGCTGGTGATGCCGTTCATAAATCCGGTAAGAGTCATAACACCCATCAGGATCAGCAGCGCCGCGCCGACCTTTACTGTATATTTTACCACATTTCTCTTTTTCTTAAAGAAATCAAGCACGGAGCCGGTAAAGATTCCCACTGCCAGGAAAGGAATGACGAAGCCCAGTGTGTATACACCAACCAACAGGAATCCCTTTGCCGAAGAGGAGGAAGAGGAGGCCATCAACAGTACGCTTCCCAGCGTAGGACCTACGCAGGGTGTCCAGGCGAAGCTGAAGGTGAAGCCAAGCAGCAGCGCCACCAGCGGATTCATGGAAAACCGATCCAGCCGGAAGGGCAGGCGGTGCTCTCTCTCAATGGTTTCGGATCGTCCGAACACTCCCAGCTGGTAAAGACCGAACATAATCATGATAATTCCGCTGATCCGTGCGAACCACACCCGGTTGTTGGTAAAGAAACGCCCCATCGCCGAGAAGCCGAAGCCCAGCAGGAAAAAGGTAAAACTGATACCCAATACGAAAAACAGCGTATTTATCAACACCTTTTTCCGTGGATAATGTACAATTCCATTTTCGTCCACTGTCTTGGTCCCGCCTGCCAGATAGCTGACATACAGAGGAACAAGGGGCAGGACGCAGGGTGAGAAAAAGCTTAAAATACCCTGAATAAACACTGTAATTACCGGAACTCCGGTTTCAACTGAAAAACCCATAATCATCTCCTTAGCTTTCTTTTATATATTTTAATGTAACTGTTCAGTTTTTCTCAGTAACTGCTAACCTCCAACCTGAATCGCCTTTAGCGATGGATTGAATTTCTTTAATACGGTCTTTGCAAAGCGCTTGCCTGCGCAGCTACATGTGCCGGCCTGGCGAACAGTCAGATTTAATTTACCGCTGCGAACAAATCGTTCAGAGCCTCGCTCATGGTAGGATGCGTATAAATATTATCTCTCAGAACCGTGTAGGGAATACCTGCATCCATGGCAAGCTTGAACAGGTTGATTATTTCATAGGATTCCGCGCAGTACAGATGCGCCCCCAGAATCAGTCCTGTTTTTCCGTCAATCACAGCCTTCATCATCCCGGCTGTGGCTTTCAGGACGCGCGCCTTGGGAACCGCCGCCATCTGCAGCCGTGCCGTTTTTACTTCATAGCCGGCTTTGCGGGCTTCCGCTTCCGTCATACCCACTCTGGAAAGCGGGGGATCCAGAAATACACTGTAGGGAACCGCGCCTCTGTTGGCGGTGGTGCGGCTGCCGTCACCCAATATCTGGGATTTTACGATACGGCTGTCATCCAGGGATATATAGGTAAACTGCAGACCTCCTGCCACATCGCCCATCGCCCAGATATGAGGGACGGACGTCCGCAGGCCTTCATCTGTTTTCACGGCGCCGCGCTGTGTCAGCTCGATACCTGCCCTTTCCGGATGAAGCTCAGCCAGGTTGGGGCGTCTGCCTGTGGCTACCAGAATTGCATCCACACTCAGTTCCTCTTCTCCGCCTTCCGTTCTAATGGAAGCTATGGCTTTCCCGTTCTCATCCCTTACTGCAGTTACCGCTGCTTTTCTGAGAATCCGCATACCCGCTGCCGTCATATGCTCAAGGACAGCTGCCGATACCTCTTCATCTTCCCTGGGAATAAAGGCTTCCCCATCCTGCACGATGGTTACCTGGGAGCCAAAATTGGTATAGTAGGAAGCAAATTCCAGCCCTATATAGCCGCCGCCGATAATAAGCAGTTTCTCCGGAAGCTCCTCCAGTTCCATCATGCCCTCGCTCGTATAGGCATAGCGGCTTTCCTTCAGCCCTGTAATAGGAGGTACAAAGGGCGTCCCCCCGGTATTAATAAATATTCTCTTTCCGTACAGCTCTTCCGTATTTCCTTCCGGATATGTAACCAGAATTCTGTGGTCATCCAGAAAAGCTGCCGTTCCGGTAAGCACTTCTACCCCGGCCCCAACGGCTTTATTATAATTTTTCTGACGAAGTTCAGCTGTCAGCTGCCTTTTTTCCTCAATTACCTTACGGTAGCGGTCTGCCTTATCCTGAAAGCTTCCGCCCTCCGCCGCTGACATTCTGGCGTTGTTTTCCAGAAATTTACTGGGGATACAGGCCACATTGATGCACGTACCGCCATACATTTTATCGGAGCGCTCTATCAGCGCTGTCTTTTCCCCTTTAGAAGCAAGAGCGCCTGCCAGGGTCTTTCCGCCTTTTCCGAAACCTATAATTATATTGCCATATTCCTTCATTTGATTTCTCCTTGTTTTGTGAAGCAAAATGAAATTTATCTGCGGGCAGAAGAATTATCCCACTGCTGCTTTCGCCTGTTTTTGCGCCCGTATTTCTATCAGTTTCCGTTCTATCTCGCCTATCGTAATCGTTTTCAGCTTCTCCAGGCACATGTCATTTAAATTCAGGTAGATTTCATCCATCACATCCGCCATGCCCGAAGCAATCATACAGTTCATATCACTGTCCCCGCTGCGCCAGGAAGCTTCCACAAACCGGATATCCAATGCTTCGGCAACCCGGTACAACGTAATATCTTCCGCCTGCTCCACAGACGTATAACCGCCCACCTTTCCTTCCTTTGTCTGCACCAGGCCCACCTTCTTCAGCTTAGCCATTACTTTTCTTACGCGGGCCGGATTGGTACAGATATTTTCCGCCAGCTCTTCACTGGAAATTGTGCATCCCTTATGCTTCAGAAATACCAGGCCATGCACGGCCACACAAAAATCACTGTTCAATACATTACCCCCTTCTGCGTTATTGCGCCCATATTTTATTTTCATTTGAAACTGTAATTATTTGTTGTACACTTTGTACTGTAACTATATCATTTACAGATATAGTTGTCAATCCCTTTTTTCCTCTTAACATTATTTTTTCCAGTTGGATAAAAATGATATTACCATAACACATACAAAGGCACTTGTCCCCACAGATTCCCTGGACAAAACTTATTGCTTATGCCGCCTCCTGCTCCTGGAAGGCCGGCCCGTTTCTGGCAAAGGATAGAATGTACCGGCGGAACAGCACCGCCGGCAAAGGGAATCATGGCAAAGCCTTCTGCAACATTTTAACGCAAAAAAATGCGCCCTCTGTCCGGAGGGCGCATACAAACCGAAAAAAACGGCCACCAGCTTTATACCGCAGCCACATCCGTCAAGTAACAGATGTCAGGTATTCAGCCATATATACATATATATATATTCAAAAATCAGGCAAACATCACAGCATCAGCGCTGTACTCTTCCCGAGGCATCTCCGCCTGCAAGCTTGGAAACCTCATCCACGGTTACCATATTGAAGTCACCTTCGATGCTGTGCTTCAGGCAGCTGGCAGCAACGGCAAACTCAATGATCTGCTGAGGCTCCATATTCTGCAGGCAGCTGTAAATCAGCCCTGCGCCGAAGGAATCCCCGCCGCCTACACGGTCAACGATGTGCATCAGATAATTTTTGCTGAAATAAAAATCCGTTCCGTCATACAGCATGGCAGCCCATTTGTTGTCATTTGCGGAAATGGACGTCCTTAAGGTGATTGCCACCTTCTTAAAGCCGAATCTGTCAGCCAGCTGCTTTGCCACGTCCTTGTAGCCCTCGTGATTTACCTGTCCGCTGGTTACATCGGTATTTGCCGCTTTGATGCCGAATACATCTCCCGCATCCTCTTCGTTGGCAATGCAGACATCCACATACTTGCAGAGCTCTCCCATAACCTGTCCTGCTTTTTCCTTGCTCCACAGTTTATTTCTGTAATTCAGGTCGCAGCTTACGGTGATTCCCTTTTCCTTCGCTTTCTTTACGGCTTCCAGACAGATTTCCGCCACATTGTCGCCCAGCGCGGGAGTAATCCCGGTAAAATGGAACCAGTCTGCGCCTTCAAAAATCTTATCCCAGTCAAAATCCTCTTTTACCGCTTCCGCAATGGAAGATCCGGCACGGTCGTAAATAACCTTGGAAGGACGCTGGCTTGCGCCTTTTTCCAGGAAATAAATACCTACACGGCTGCCGCCTCTTACGATATCTGAGGTATCCACGCCGAATTTTCTCAGGGAATTCACCCCTGCCTGTCCGATTTCATGCTTCGGCAGTTTGGTCACAAATTTGGAATCCAAACCAAAATTCGCCAGAGATACGGAAACGTTCGCTTCCCCTCCCCCATAGGTTGCGCCATAGGTATCCGCCTGTACGAAGCGGTAATAGCCTTCCGGTGCAAGTCTCAGCATGATTTCCCCGAATGTAACTACTTTACTCATAATCTTCCTCACCTTTCCTTTATCCGTTTCTATTATTTCTGTACCAGATGAACCGCAAAACCGCCGACTTCTTCCTTCAGATAAATTGCCTTGAGGCTGCCCTTATCATCATATTTTGCGCTGGACTGATCAAATTCAACACCCTGGTATTCGAGATAATTAACCGCTCTGTTGATAAAGTTGGTCCTGATGCCGATATGTCCCTTAGCGCCCAGCCCGGGTGTCTTCATCACTTCTACTGCAGTTCCTGCAAATACGGAGCTGGCGCCGGTTTTCTTCGTAAATCCGAAAATGGATTCAAAACGTCCTGCTGTTTTGTCGGCAGCATCTTCATCCGTCTCGTTAATTCCCACATGCGCCAGTTCAAAGCCAAGCATCAGCTGTACCGCTTCTCTTGTAAGCGCTTCAATTTTATCAAATTCACCCGCATTGATCAGCTCACTCTTCACCATCCAGCTTCCGCCGCAGGCAATAATTTTATTAAAACCAAGATATTCATTCAGGTTCTTGGCGCTGATTCCGCCGGTAGGCATAAATTTCATATTTACATAAGGAGCGGACATCGCTTTGATCATAGCCAGGCCGCCTGCCGCCTCTGCCGGGAAAAACTTCACAACATCAAGCCCCAGGGAAATGGCGATTTCAATATCGCTGGGATTTGAACAGCCGGGGGTGACAGGAATTTTATTATCCACACAGTATTTTACCACTTCGGGATTCAGCCCGGGGCTGACAATAAAGGTCGCTCCTGCATCCATGGCTTCATCTACCTGTTTTGTGGTCAGCACGGTTCCTGCGCCCAGCAGCATTTCCGGGAACGCCTTTCTGATGGCGGCAATCGCTCCTGCTGCAGCTTCCGTACGGAAGGTCACCTCCGCACAGGGAAGACCGCCGTTGCAAAGCGCTGCTGCAAGCGGCACCGCATCCTCCACTCTGTCAATTTTCACAACCGGGACAATACCGATTCTGCTGATTTGTTCCAATACTTCGTTCATTCTCTTTCCTCCCCTTTTTAGGTGATAGGTTATTTATTCCTGCGTACAACGGACCGGATGGCTGCGGCGGGCGCAGAAACCAGGATTTGTAGATATAATGTCGTCTACGCTGACATTATATCATGTTTTATCTATTATTTACTATATCATCTTATTTCTTCCGTATCTTGTTGGTTTTTTTCGTAAATATGGTTTTTTTTGAACCATTACGAAAAATACTTATAATCCTTATTATCCTTTGCCATTCTGATACTGCTCTCATGAACGGCTGCTGCTTTCAGGGAAATACGCTCATCCGGCCGGAAGAACTTCTGCCGCTGGACAGCGCCCGGAATCCCCGCACCAATCAGGGAAAGCCAGGCTTGCCCGCCTGATTCAGCTGTTGGAAAATGAAGGCAGCATTGCAGACATTTTAGAAGTGGTAAAGAATGCCGCGGTCAGGAACAGATTATATAAAAAGTACGGGCTATAGCAGCGTGTGAAAACGGACTGCTATACCGCCCGCAGAAAGAGAGGGACTCTTCCATTCATTGGAGGGGTCCCTCTCTCTTTTCCTTACAAAAATAAACAGTGACTGTCCAGCGCTTTCACAGTTACAATAAATACTATATTACCCCAAATCCGGTTCCGCCAGCAGGGAAATACTGTCTGCGCATTTTCCTTCCGATTCAAAAAGAATGATTTCGTTCTCCCCTTTTTTCAGAAGCGCTCCCGGCAGATACAGCCTTTTCTGCGGGCCTGCCTCCCAGAACCTTCCCAGATGGAAGCCATTTACAAAGACACAGCCCTTTCCCCAGCCGCTGCAGTCCAGGAAGGTATCTCCAGGCGCCTCCACCGTAAAGGCAAACCGGTAAAACGCAGGCATTCCCTCATCATAGCCTCTGGTAAAATCCAGCTTCTCCAGGTTATCCATGGGAAGGCAGTACTGCTGCCAGCCATGCTGGGCGAAACAATCGTTTATCATTACGCAGCCGTCGATTCCCTTCCTCTGCCAGTTTATCATAGGCCCATAATTGACCCTTCCCATGTTTTCCATGAGAATATCCAGCCGGATATCCTGCGATACTGTCGGCTCCACCTCATGGCGTTCCAGAAGCTCCCTGTCCATTGCAGTGAGAATCCTTTTTCCATCGGCAAAGCAAATGGCCCGATCCGCCGCCTGATAAAGCCTGATGCTGTGCAGCTGTCTCTCCGTATGCAGAACCGAGGAATACAGGGTATAACCGTAGCTCTGCCCCAGCCGTTCCATGGACATGGGACTGAGTGTCCCTACAGGCTCCGCCAGGCAGTCCAGCGCATGGAACAAATCTACCTTCTGCGAAACATTGCAGGTGCCATAGGCAGTTCTTTCCCGGAAATTCTTTTCTTCCCCATCTTCTCCGGATAATTTGCTGCCGGTAATACTTTCATCCGGCTCCGCCCCTTTTCCGCGATGCCTGCTGATGATCTCCTGGAAACGTCTGTATTTCTCCGTAATCTGTCCGTCCTCGGTAAGCAGGGCGTCATAATCGTAGGAAGTCACATCCGCCGTCAGGTGATCTCCGTAATTGGATCCGTTCATAAAGCCGAAGTTAGTGCCGCCCTCAAACATATAAAAGTTCACATTTCCCAGCTCCAGAAGCTCCTCCAGCTCCTTTGCGGCAATTTCCATATTGCCCTTATGGTGCTTCTCATCGCGCCAGGCATCGAACCAGCCTATCCAGAATTCCGTGCACATACAGGGACCGCCGTCCGTATATTCCTCCAGAATGGAAAAAGCCCTTTTCGTGCCTGAGCCGAAATTCGCGGTGGGAAGCACACCGTCAATCCTGGTATTGGAAAGCATGTTATGCCCCGGCCCGTCGGATGCAAAAAGAGGCACCGTAATTCCCTGTCCGCGCATCATATCCCGCAGGCTTTCCAGATATTTCTTATCATTGCCGAAGGAGCCGTATTCATTTTCCACCTGAAGCATGATGACGGGGCCGCCGTGATCAATCTGGAGCGGCGCCAGCAAAGGCATCAGCCTGTCATAATAGGCTCTCACATGGCAAAGATATCTTTCATCGCTGGTTCTTAAGGCCATATCCCCCTGCGCCAGCAGCCAGGCGGGCAGGCCTCCGAAGTCCCACTCCGCGCAGATATAGGGCGAAGGGCGCAGAATCACCCACAGCCCCAGCTGCTGTGCCTTCCGGATGAAAGACACTATGTCCAGCATGCCGTGTACCTTTTCCCCATAAAAGTCAAACCTGCCCTTTTCAGGCTCATGCATGTTCCATGGGATGTAGGTTTCCACGGTATTGCAGCCCATCTCCTTGAGCTTCCGCAGCCTGTCCTCCCAGTATTCGGGAAGGACCCTGAAATAATGGATTCCTCCCGAAATAATCTGGAACGGTTTTCCATTCAAATAAAATTTGTCCCTGATTTCAAAGGTTCCTGTGTTTGTCATCATAATAGATTCCAATTTCAGTCAATGAAGTCTTTCCTCTTGCTTTAAGCACTCTGAACCTCAGAACCTGCGTATGTACCGTGGGGAAACGGCATATTCTCTGATACCCCACTGTGGCAGCCCTGTAAATTTCCTGAAATCCCCCTGCTGCCGGAATCTCCAGGCAAAATTCCTCAATATGCTGTCCAAGCTCTATGGTTTCCTTAATGGTCACCAGATTTATTTCTTTTTCCCCTGTCAGATGAATTTCAATCGCAGGAAGTTCTTCGGAAGCGGCTTCATAAAACTGTCCCCTGTCCTTATTTAGTACCGCGCCGGCATCCCTTCCCTTTCCGTCTGCCGCTGATGCGTTTGCAAGCTGGGATTTACTGAAGATGCGTTTGATTTCATTTCCCATTTCCATAAGGCGCGCCACGTCCGCTTCATCAAACAGTCCCTCTGTGTTGGGAGGAACATTCAGGAGCAGATTGGCATTGCCGCCCACTGCTTTTTCATACATATTAATCAATGTATCAAGCGAATGAAGCTTTTCCGCTTCGCCTTTCATATAGCCCCAGCTGGGGCGTATGGATACATCCACCTCTGCGGGATACCATATCAGTTCATCATATTGCTGAATGAATTCCCGGCTTCCGATATCCATCCAGGTGGAATTGGGAACCTTATCAATCTGCCTCCAGTATCCGGGATTACGTTCCGTAGTCATAATTACCCTGGGAACTACGCTCCATTCCTCTTCCCTGCTCACCCCTGCTTCGTTTCCAATCCATCTCACGTCAGGGCCGCAGATACTGATACAGGCTTCCGGCTGCAGTCGTCTGATTATATCATAATAGCCATCCCAATCATAGTCCTGAAGTTTATCTTTTGAACGGCAGGCACCGTCAAACCAGACGCAGAACAGTTCACCGTAATTACTGCACAGCTCCGTCAGCTGATTTTTGAAAAATACGTCATATTCCGGTGTACCGTATGTCTTTTCATGCATATCCCATGGGGAAAGATAAACGCCGAACTTCAGGCCTTCCGCATGACAGGCCTCGGAGACCTCTTTTACGATATCCCCTTTTCCATCCTTCCACGGGCTGTTCCTGACACTGAATTCCGTATATTCACTGGGCCAGAGGCAAAAGCCTTCATGATGCTTACAGGTCAGCAGCAGGCCTTTCATGCCTGCTGCCTTAAATGCCCTGACCCACTGATACGGATCGAATTTTTCCGGATTGAAGATTTCAGGCCCTGCCTTCCCCTCTCTTGACGGGTCAAACGTATATAAGCCAAAATGTACAAAACCGTAAAATTCCATGCAATTCCATTTTACCTGTCTGGCTGAGGGCACTATGGCTGCCGCTCTTTTTACAGCTGCTTCTGTAGCGTTCTGCTCATCCGGGATATATTTTACTTCGGAATCGACTCCTGTATCCATGGTTCTCTCCTTTACTTATTCTGCCGAATCGTAACGATCAAAAATCTGCTGCTTTACTTCCAGGTAATGACTTAAGCCCACATTTTCAAGCTCTTTCAGATAATTATCCCAATCCGCATTGACGTCGCTTTCACCGGCGATCCATTTTGCCAGCTGGTTCTTGGAATAAACCTGGAGGTCAGTTTCTGTTGTAGCGATATCTTCCTTTTCTTCCACCGTCATGTAGCAGCTGGGCCAGCGTTCCCAGGTTCCGTCCTCGAATTTTCCGGCATACTGCTTCATCTGGGCATTGATTTCGTTCTTGGCCGGATTCCCGAGGAAATCTTCCACACCGGCTCCAAGAATCGCAGGTGCAAACGGGAGCTGCTGCTGTCCGCGGATTTGATCCTCCGGAAGCTCTGTATCTTTTTTGAAGATAATATTATTATTGTCATCATAATACCAGGCTTTTTCTTTATCAGGCCCAATCCCATAGGTTGCATTCAGACCTGTTTCCATATTTTCATAAAAACGATCAATCCACTGCATCAGAATTTCCGGATTTTTTGCTTTGTCGGTTATCATAAATCTGCCTTTGTAGAAGCCTGTAATCCCTTCCACCAGAGCATTCTGCTCTCCATCCGGTCCCTTAAGGGGCATAAGCGCCACATACTCATCCGTATGCTCTCCGGCATCCGTAATGTCCCAGGCAGAAAATACTCCGACCGTTCCCTGGGAAATTTTTGCTGTCATACCGCTGGAATCCTGTGTAAATATGTCTCGATCTACCAGCCCTTCACCATAAAGCTTACCCAGCCACTCAGCACCTTTCTTAAAGCTGTCCTGTGCCCCCAGGTATTTTACCTCTTTATTGTCAATCATAATATAGTCGGGTGAAAGAGGATAACCGAAAGCTCCGAAATAAGGACCGTGATCGGATGCTCCCCAATCAGAGAACATAAATGTCATCGGAATCTCATCCGCTTCTCCATTGCCGTTGGGATCCTCTTCCTTAAATTTCTTCAGAACCGCTTCAAACTCTTCGGTGGTTGTGGGGATATCCGCACCTACCGCATCCAGCCATTTTTTATTGATAAAGGTATTGTTGTAAATATCCGGGTTGTACAGTACGGAAGGCATGCCATAGATATTGCCGTCCGCGCAGGTAATCATTTTTATCAGGTCAGGATATTCTTCGCTGACTCTGCGTTTGAAATTAGGACAGTACTTATCAATTAAATCGTTCAAGGGAATATATATTCCTTCACTGCCATAGGTGACAATATCATTGTCCGAACCGCCGAGTGCTCCGATAAAACCATCCGGATAATCGCCTGACGCCATCAGCAGCTTAAATTTCTCGTCAGCCTCTGTTTCCAGATAAGTAACCCATTCGATATGTACATTGGTTTCTTCCTCCAGCTTCTGCCAGAATTCCCCGTCCGCCGGGTTTCCCCAATTAGGTGACAGCTGACATGCCAGCGTATAAGTAACCTTTTCATCCACAATGGGGCCTTTGCCGCTTACCTCAGAAGTCCCGCCATTCTCCGCATCTGCAGCCGTACTTTCCCCTGCAGCCGGTGTTTCTGCCGAAGCCGGTACAGATTCCTTATTGTTCCCTGTTTCCGAAGAACCGCATCCTGCAAGCAGCATAGCGCCTGTAAGCATGATACACAACAATCTTCTGATACTTTTTCTTTTCATACTGTAATCCTCCGTTTCATTAATAATAAAAATAGTATTTCAGCCCTTCACAGAGCCTACCATAACCCCCTGCACAAAATATTTCTGCACAAAAGGATAAAGGACAATCATGGGTACGCTGGAAACCACCACCAGCGCATATTTCAGCATTTCCGTCTGTTTATACATCTCAGCCCGATCAGTCATTCCTGCAAGAGAGGCGTCCGGCTGGCTGGAAATCAGGATATTTTTCAGTACAAGCTGCAGCGGATACCTGCTTCTGTCGGACAGATAAAGCAGAGGCTGCATGTAGGAATTCCAGTGTCCTACTGCATAAAACAGCACCATAACCGCAATCAGGGCCTTGGACAGAGGCAGTACAATCCGGAAAAAGAAATAATCGTTCCTGCATCCGTCAATCTGGGAAACCTCCAGAAGCTCCTTGGGGATATTGCTTTCAAAAAAATTCCTGCACAATATCAGATTCCATACACTCATGGCATTGGGTATTACCATTGCCCAGAATGTATTGATCAAATGGAGATTTCTTACCAGCATATAGGTAGGCACTGTACCGCCCCCGAAAAACATGGTAAATACGAAAAACAGTGTAAATCCTTTTCTGCCCCGCAGATCGGGCCTGGATAACGCATATCCAGCAGTCAGCGTCACTGCAAGGTTGATGCAGGTTCCCACTGCCGCATACATAATGGTGTGCATATATCCGTTCATAACCTCCGAATTGCTGAAAACCTTTTTATAGCTGTCCAGCTGAAATCCCTTGGGAAGCAAAAATATCTTCCCTGTCAGTACCAGATCCGGATCGCTGAAGGATGCGATTACCACATAATACAAAGGATATAAAATAATGAGAAAAATAAAAACCAGCAACAGGGTGTTAACAATGTCAAATACCTTGTCTCCCGCCTTTATACTTTTATTTCTGATTGACTTTTCTTTCATATGCCGCCTCCGCTCTCTTACCACAGGGATGTCTCACTCAGTTTTCCGGATATCTTGTTGATCGTAATCAGGATTACGAAATTTATCGCGGAATTAAACAGGTTAATCGCGGCCGAAAAGCTGTAACGTGCATCTATCAGACCGACTTTATATACGTAAGTGGACAGGATTTCGGACACACCCGAGTTTCTGTCATTCTGCATCAGATATGCCTTTTCAAAACCGACGCTCATCAGGTTCCCGGCACTCATAATCAGCATGATAATAACCGTTGGCATAATACTGGGAAGATCAATATACAGAATCCTCTGCAGCTTGCTGGCTCCGTCCAGCTCCGCCGCTTCATAAAGAGTCGGATCAATTCCCGCCAGGGCCGCAAAATAAATAACCGAGGAATAGCCCATCCCCTGCCAGATGCCTGACCAGACATACATGTGGCGGAAGCTTGCTTCACTGGACATAAAGGTATATGCCTCCATTCCCAGCGCCTTCAGTACCATATTCACCACTCCGTAGTTTGTGGAAAAAAAGATATTCATCATACCTACCAGAACCATAACCGATATAAAGTAGGGCATATAGGTCACTGTCTGTACTACCTTGCCGAATCTTTTACTTACACAGTAATTCAGCATCAGCGCCAGGATTACCGGGAAAGGAAAGGACACGATAAGGGAGTAGGCGGAAAGGACTACCGTATTGGTTATTATCTGCTTTGCCATATAGGTACTGAAAAATTTTTCAAAATGCTTCAGCCCCACAAAGGTGCTTCCCATAATTCCTCTTGCCGGGCTGTAATCCTGAAAGGCCATCAGCACTCCATACATAGGTACATACATAAAAATGGCAACATACAATACCGCCGGCAAAAGCAGTAGGTACAAATCATAATGTCCTTTCATATAGGCTCCGAAGGGCTGCTTTTTCGGCATAATTGCTTTGGCTGCTTCTTTTCTCTTTTTCACAATTCTGTCCCCTTTCTAAAAATGGTGTTCATCCGTAAACCGTAAAATCCCGGATAACCGGCTTTCCCTCGCTTTGAAGGATATCCAGCCTGATTTCACGCGCCCTCAGATCGGCCGTGCGTATCAGGCGTTTATGTCCGATGCAATGGGCATGGAGCAGTTCCCGTTCTCCGCTGTCCGTTTTTGCCGTGATCCGGAATTCCCGTATTTTTTCTCCCTCCGAAATTTCTTCCATTATGGAAATATTTCTTATTATGCTGCTTTGGGGCAAAGTAAGGATATGGGTGGCGCCTTCTCCCCTCACACTTTTCAAAGGTCTTTCATAAATGCGTCTGAGATATGCCCCCAGCTTTACGTACTGCTCCGTATCAGGAAAGCTTCCATCGTCCGCAATACATTGGCCCAGCAGGAAATTGCTGTTTCTCCCCACAGAGGTATAATAACGTTCCAGCAGTTCCTCCGGCGTCCATACCAGGCCTTCCTCTCCAGGCGCCCAGCCCCAGCCGGCCCCGGCGGCCTGCGGCCTGCGGTTTCCCATATCCGTTTCGGCCGGAAACCAGTATTTTCCTCCGGGTACGCCGTTGCCGATCAGTTCATCTCTGCTTTTACCGTCAAAATGGCACACCTTCTGATCCGCTGTCGACCAGGTGTCAAAAGGAGCCTCGCCGTCCTCATTTCCAATCCACCGAAGATTCTGCCCATGCTCTTTCGGTCCCTGGAAACAGATGGCCTGCGGCTGATATTCTTCTAACAGCTTTGCTACATCCGCACCGCCGTCCTGTCTTGTAACAACACCGCCGTCAAACCAGATCTCAAACAGCTGTCCATATCTGCTCCACAGCTCCGTAAGATCACCCTCCACCACGCGCAGATATTCCTCATGCTCTTTTGTTCCTGGTGTCCGGTAACTCTCTCTGTTGTAATAATGTCCGTTAAATCCGGTCTGGTAATATAAACCCGGAAGAATATTATATTTTTTGCAGGATTTGATAAATTCTCTGACACAGTCGAAGGTTCCCCGCTCATAAGGGGATTGTTTCATCGATCTGGGATTTGATTCCGACTGCCATAAGGAGATTCCCTGGCAGTTTTTTTGATTTGTAACAAATATGGCATATTTGGCACCCAAAGCGGCTGCGCTTTCCAGCCATTGATCCGTATCCAGCTTCTGCGGATTCAATCCTGCAGGATCCGCCGCCTTTTCAGGTGCGATTCCTTCCAGTCTGCTCATCCCCAGCAGCCCTCTGCTGTAGTGGATAATCACTCCCAGCTCGCAGTCAGCCCAAAGCTGCTGCTGTTTTGTCGGCCGGCATAATTCTTTCATTCCAATACCCCTGCCCTTTCTGTTTTTTCTGACGACAGAATTATTGTATTACAAAACAAATTTATACAATATGCACTGGTTTTGGTATTTTGGTATTATTTTTGGTAAAATCCTGCGTATTCTTTATCACTATAAGGCAGAGCTCATCCTATCGGACGAGCTCCACCTCAAGTACGGTATCCACCGGATCCGGCAGTATCGGGTTTTTCCCCAGATCAGCAAAGGTAATCTCCGGATAATTTTTGCTTACCCAATTATCTGCTATCGGCACTTCGGCCCCGGCTGAAATCAGCCTTATTTTTTTCACATCCTTCTTTTCGATTCCAATCAGGGGAACCGGTCCGATGGTATTATCAAAAATATGATAATACAGTTTATTTCCCTTCTGGGTAATCCGGCCGAAATCCGGACGGGGCATGTCCGACATACCGCAGCCATAAATGCTTTCCCCGTTTTTCTCCATCCATTTACCAATTTCCTTCAGTCTGGATACCGACTCCTCCGGAAAGTTTCCCCGTGCATCCGGCCCTACGTTCAGCAGCATGTTTCCACCCTTGGATACGCATTCCACCAGCTTCCTGATAAGCATGGGCGCAGGTTTGAAATATTTATCCTTCAGGTTATATCCCCAACTGTCATTCATGGTAAAACAGGCTTCCCAGATCAGTGGATTACCATTTATATCACGGATCCCCTCCTGCGGAATGATCTGCTCAGGGCTTACAAAATCGCCGTGATAGGGCAGCGGATTCCCTGATGCAAGAGAACCCAGGCCGGAACCGCTCACCTCCAGCCGGTTATCAATAATCACGCCGGGCTGCAGCTGTCTTACCATATTGACCAGCCTGGTTGCTCCCCATTTTTCCCCACTGTATTCTCCGAAGGAATAGTCAAACCACAGAATATCTATTTTTCCATAGTTTGTACACAGCTCCCTTACCTGATTATGCAGATATTCCACATATCTCTCCCAGACACGGCCCTCGTCCGGATATGCCGGGTTTTGATACATAGGATGGGCGCCATCGCTAAAATGCGGGTAATCCTCATGGTGCCAGTCAAGAAGGGAATAATACAGCCCAACCTTCAGCCCTTCGGCCCTGACCGCTTCCACATATTCCTTTATCAGATCCCTGCCGCATTTTGTATTTGTCGCTTTAAAATCCGTATACCCACTGTCAAACAAACAGAAACCATCGTGATGCTTTGCCGTAAGCACCATATATTTCATTCCGGCTTTTTTTGCCAGCTTCGCCCATTTTTTCGGATCATAATCCACTGGATTGAATTCCTCAAAATATTTCCCATATTCCTCATCCGTCAGCTTTTCAAAGCTGCGTATCCATTCCCCTCTTGCGGGAATGGAATACAGCCCCCAATGAAGGAACATGCCGAATCTTGCCTGTGTGTACCATTCCATCCGTTTCATATAATCCTCTTTGTTAAAGCTATACATTATATAGACCTCCCTTCCTGTTATATTACCTATCCTAAAAGGATGTGCTTTTAAGTTCCATGAACAATTTTTGGTCTTTTGGTATTATTTTTTACCAATGGCCTTCCGCATTCCATAAAACAGCTGCCGCACCGACAAAATATGTCAGTACGGCAGCCAATGGTTCCTTTTCCATCACTTCATCCTGAATCTGTAAATCCGGGCCTTTCTTTCCTCCAGCTCCTTAACTCCGGCTTTGTACAGCTCTTCTTCGAAACTATCGTATAATGTCTTAAATTCCTCTTCCGTTTCCGCCATGATGATTGAATTCAGATGTGCTTTTACACATCCGTCAACGGCAGTTTCCAGATTCCTGAAGTCCTCTTCCTCCATTGGGAAAAAAAGTTCTGAACTGTCATAAACAGTTACCTCCGGCATGCGGGCGAAAGCACAGAGATTCTGTTTCCACGCCATATCCCGCGCATCGGGTTTTCCCTGGATGGAACAGTACCAGTCCATATCTAGCAACGGCCACCATTCACCCGGACAGGAGGTGATATAATCCGCCATACCCTCCGGCGAGGTCATATAATCCAGCCAGAGAGCGGCCGCCTCCGGATATTCACAGCTTTTTGAAATAAAAGTAGTCATCTCTCCGCAGGCAGGTGACAGAGCCATTTTCAAAACCGGTTTGCTTCCGTCATCAGAAAGTATGACACCGCTGGACACCCATTCCAGAGGATCAATCCCTGAACGGCTTACATCTCCGATAAAACAGAGAACCTGTCCTGAATTCAGCGTCCTTTGTATATTATAGGGCTTCATTATGAACTGCTCCGGCTCCACATACCCGCACCGAAGCATCCGGTTCAGAAAGGAAAGTGCATGCCTGCTTCCATCCGCCAGAATACGCTCCTGATATCTGCCTTCCCCGCCCGTCCAGCCGGCGCCGAAAAAGTCACAAAGAATGGGAAGGGTTGTTTCCTGATAATTTCTCCCGTCAACAAGCAAAGGTATTACCGGATTGGTATTTACCGTAACCTCTTTTTCCATTACCATTGCAAATGCCGCCAGCACTTCTTCCTCCGTGCGCGGGCCATTGGAAGGAAGGCCAAGCCTCTTCAGCAAAGCCTTATTCCATATGATGCCAAGCCTGCAGCCCTGCTGCTGCAATTCCCGGTAAAAAGGGGCGATCTCTTTGTATTTCATCTGATTGTCCGGACTGTGCAGATCAGAGGAAAGACCGTACCAGTCTCCATCCCTTTGAATAAGTTTGTCTTTCATATCCTCCGGATAATCCGTAAGCAGATGTGAGGAAGGTAAATAAGTGCGCATCAGCTCCTCTATTGTCCAAACCTCGTCCGATTTTATCAAATGTCTGATCATGTTATCATCGGAAACAGATAAAATATCCGGTAATTTTCCGTTAATTATCATCAGGCTCAGCCTGTTGTCTCCATTGTCCTCGGGTATCATATAACTGATTTTCACACCAGTCTGTTCCGTTATATTACCCGTACCGCTCCCAGCTTCCTCCGACCATTCCTCCGGATACCACAACGGCCTGTCGGAAAACCAGCTCAGCTCACGCACAATGTCTTCAGGAATGCCCTCTTCCAACTTTTCTGCTGCTCTGTTATATATAATAAAAAAAATGCAAAACCCGGCCAGCATAATAATCTGTATAATTCTTATTCCTTTTTTCATATGCTTTTCCTGTACATACTTGGAGACATTCCCACGTATTTTTTAAACGCCTTGGTGAAATAAAAATAATCATGATATCCTACCATATCCGCCACTTCATCTATGGACAGTTCCTCCCTGCACAAAAGCTTTTTTGCATCCTCCATTCTTTTGCCGGTGATATATTCCGAAAAGGACTGCCCGGTCTCTTTTTTAATCAAGGTACTCAGATGGCCGATACTCAGTCCGCATTCATCCGCCAGATCACCCAGGGAAATTTTATCTGTATACCGTTTATTAATCTCTTCAATAATCTTTTTTACCCTGGAATCCTGAATGCTGCTGTCCATATCTTCAACCGGCTCGGGTTTTTCTCTCTTCTTCTCCCGGACATCCACATATCTTTTCAGGATTGCCGTAAGGCCATCCTCCTCCACCGGCTTGAGCAGATAATCGAAAGCGCCCATCCGCAGGGCATCCTTGGCATATTCAAATTCCGCATAACCGCTGATAAATACCACCTTCAGGGTATGTCCCTCCTCCATCAGCTTTTTCATAAGCTCCAGGCCACTCAGTCCCGGCATCCGGATATCCGTAATTAAAAGATCAGGCTTTAATTCCTTTACCATTTCATATGCCTTAATTCCATTCGGGGCTTCTCCCACAACCTCAAAGGGCAGGCCGCTTCTATGGATTAATTTTTTAATACCGAAGCCGATCCACACCTCGTCGTCCGCTATTATTACCTTGTACATATGCTACATCCCCTTTCCTGGTATTCTGTGAGGGATTATAATTTCCACCCTTGTCCCTTTTCCCGGGCTGCTTTCCATTCTGAATGTGGCCGTCTCCCCATAAAAAAGCTGTAACCGCTGGTAAATATTCGTCAGTCCTATACTGTCTTTACTGGAACTGCGGTGCAGGCTCTGCCTTTTCATCTGATAGAGAAGCCTGTCCACCGTTTCCTGCTGCATGCCGCAGCCGTCATCCTCCACCGTAAGCCGCAGCCATGCTTCACGGACAATTTCTACCTTGACAGCAACTAGACCATCCTCCAGCTTCTGTTCCAGTCCATGGAAAATACTGTTTTCCACAATAGGCTGAAGAATCAGCTTTATGAGTTCCTTATCCTCCGCCTCCTCTTCCACCTGGATATCCACCCGTATTCTTCCACCAAAGCGATAGTGGATAATCTTGGCATACTCCCTGATATTCCGGATCTCCTCCGCCACCGTTACCACATTATCCCCTTTAATGGCATATCGGAAGATTCTTGACAGGGCCATTGTAATTTCTGCAATTTCATCCGCATCATAATACAGGGCCATGGCCCTGATGCACTCAAATGTGTTATACAGGAAATGGGGATTGATTTGATTCCGGTAAGCCAACACCTGCATCTGCTGTTTGGCAAGCTCTGTTTCATAAAGGATTCTCTGTGACTGTCTCAGCTTTTCGCTCATTTCATCCTTTTCATCCAGCATGTGGTTCAGGTTCCCTGCAAGTACGCTGATTTCATCCTCCCCTTCTATCGCAAGCCTTCTGGTGGGATAGGCCACATTGTTTTTAACAAACAGGTCTATCCTGCGGATGGGACGGATTACTATAAAATAGCAGAAACAAAGCAACAGCACCAGCCCTGCCAGCGTAATCAGATAAATTACCAGAATCGAGCTCCTCACAATAGTCATTCCGCTGTATAGCTCCTGAACAGGGATGATACTCACAATCCGCCAGCCGGTTTCTTTCTGTTCCACCACCTGTATGAAGCGCTCCGGCGTGCTCTCCAGCTCACTGGCATCCAGACGCTGGAATTCCTGTTCCCTATCGCCGGCAATCACCACATTGTTCCTGTCCACCAGAAACAACTGCTCATTTTCGGTAATTGCTGTATCCACCAGGTAAGAAGAAAACTTACTCGCTCTCATCAGAAAGACAATCATCCCAAGCTGCTTATCATAATTTCCATTCTGAAGATCATAGACCGGATAAAAAACCATAAAATATGCTTCACTGGAGGAATTCGGCCGGAATACATTGGAATAAGTCAGCTTACTCACCATCTCAACCTGTGCAAATACATCAAAATCCTTTCCCACACCTGCCAGCTTGCTTTTATGGGCATCGTACAGCGTAATTCCTGCAATATCATTTTGTATCATCATTGTATTGGATAGAAGAGATATCAGATTTTCGTATTCATTCAGCCTGTCAAGCCTGCTCTGGCTGAAATAATCATAGGCGGTCTGTTCATAAGCCAGAAGGGTAAGTATATTATAAAGTGAATTATGGAATTCGGACGTCTTGGCATCGATTTGGTGCAGAATTTTTTCATTGGAGGTTTCTGTATTTTTCCTGATCAGATTCTTTACAACCCGGGTTGTAAGTCCATAGCTTCCTGTCATAAAAACCAGCAGCAGGATTACAATCACCAGAAACCGCCTGAAAAGACTGTTTTTAATCCATAACTTATCTTTTATGTTTTTATTGCCGCCTTTTCTCTTCCCCAGCATTTACCCACCCTCGTTTTCGGAAATAAAATCTCATAATATAGTTTATACGAGCTTGTGGCGGATTGCAATATTTATCCTCCATCTCCGGCTAATTTGCTGTTGCCAGGTTATTACTGTCACATTACTGTCTTCCCCCATTTATTCCGGATGTGTACAGTAACGCGCCTGCATATCATAATAGTATTGCAAAAGGAAATACTTGTTTTCTTCCTAATCCTTTGCTATTATTATTTTGCGAAACGAAATTTAGCGGATAAATTCATGGCGGTGTTTCAGCCGCTTTTCTGAATGAATCTTTGGGAACTCTCCCATATATTCCAATGTTCAAATAATAATCGTCCGGTATAAAAACTATCGGCAAAGTTTGTTTTTTTCTAAATACTAATTGATTTTTGTCGTTAAAAAATTTATAATTACAGGAGATAATTATGGGTAAAAAAGATATTACCCTGAATGCTTTTCTGGGAGATGTGCATATTTTTGCAGATCTTCTGAACGGATGCTGCTTTCAGGGAAAAACAGTCATCCTTCCGGAAGAACTTCTGCCGTTGGACAGTGCCCAGTATACCAGCACCAATCAGGGAAAACCCGGAAAAAAATACAGAGATTTGAAAAAGCTATGGTATCAGGAAGAACCAGTTGCCATATTTGCGGTAGAGAATCAGGAATACAGAGACTATCGGATGCCTGTCCGTTGTATGCGCTATGACGCGGATGAATACGAACGTCAGATTAAGGCTTTTGAGGCGGAACAAAAATCCGTCAGTATAATTTTCAGGCCCGGGAAAGTCATATCGCTGCTGCCCGTGCTGACCATTGTTTTATATTATGGACAGGAGGAATGGACGGTTCCCCGCAGACTGTCCGAAATGATTGCTTTTCGATCTAAAACGGCGCGCTTCAGAGAACAGATTCCGGACTATCCTCTGCGCCTAATCTCTGTAAGGAAAGATATGGATATTGAATTGTTCCATACTGAGCTGAGAGAGGTTATGGGAATTCTGCAGCGTGTGGATGACAAACGGGCCATGCAGATTTTTTTTGAAAATAACAGAGCCGCTTTTTCAAGGCTGACGGAACAGGCCTTTGAGGTAATTGTCAACTGTACCAATTCACCAAAACTGAGAAAATATATGCTGGAAAATAAGGAAGGAGAATGTGTTGATATGTGCAGAGCTTTTGAAGAATGGATGGAAGACTGCAGGACGGAAGGTATAAAAGAAGGCGAAAACAGATTTGCCCGGCTGATACAGCTGCTGGAAAGGGATAACCGTTATTCAGATATTTCCAAGGCTGCGGACAATCCTGCCATCAGAAACAGACTGTACAGAAAGTACGGACTGTAAAGGTTTTGAAAAAAGTACCGATATATAATAGATCCCATATACATCATGGATAAATAAATATAGCCGATTATGCTTCAGAAACAGACTCACCGGCTGACCGTTTTTTCGTGAACATACTGAGGGATTCTTCCGTTCTTATTGGAGGAATCCCTTTGTTATTTTCTCAAATATCAGTTCATTTTTCTCTTATTATTTCATTCTTATAAAAACCATCGCCCACACGAAAAGCCATGGCACAGTAAACTTTACAAATCTCCCCTTATTAGTCAAAAAATAATCATATTGCAGACTATTCATACCTTCATATGAAGCTATATCTGACTGAAATCCCACAGCATCCTGCGCTTCTTTATCCGGAGTTGCCAGATATATTCCTTCCACATCTCCGTCTGTAAGTACGGTAAATTCCAGTTCACGCTGTACCTGGGGCCGTTCCTTCCCCCGATTCCAATAATCATCACTGCATCCGCACAGATTGATCAGGCTGATGCTCTTTGCTCTTTCGCTCTGACGAATAATTGTCCAGATTCTGCCGGCTGCCCCATCGCCGCTCCATGGGAAGTGACACTGGTATTCATAGTTATCCCATCCCATGTGGGTCATGGATACCTCCTGCATATCCTCTGAATAAAACAAATTCATATATCGGATCAGAAAATCATAATACTTTATCATCTGTTCCTTCAGAGGTTCCTGCATCCGGGTATAATCGGGATAATATCCCTGTGTCAGGGCACAGCCTTCTTCCCCCATAAGTAAATGAGTGGCCCCCATCGAGACAACTGCTGCTGTAAGCAGCCTCGCCGCATAACCGGCCATTCCTTCTGACAGTTCCCCCTTCTCCTCCAGGCGGAAGGGCTCCAGGTAGGCAGCCAGAATTACCTGCTTCTTCCCACCGCAGGCAGCCTTTGCCTCCCGGATGATTTCCCTGATATGATGATATTTTTCGTAAGGCGGCCATACCTCAATGTAAACAGCATCCTGAGGCGCACAGGCTACCGTATTCACAGGCCAATTTCCCACATTATTAAAAATCAGATAACAATCTTTTCCCTTTCTCTCAAGGTATATCCTCGCATCCCTTATCAATCCCGGGAATTCCTCCTGCAGCAGGATTTTTTCTCCCTTCTGAGAAAAGGCTTCCTTAGGAAAACCATAGGTATCCATATGGATTCCGTCAAAACCCGCCTGCTCTGCCGCCGATACATACTCTTCAAGAATATGTTCATGCCAGCCATTGCTCTCCTCTATATTCATCAAATAAAAGATATCAATAAACCGGAAGGCTTCTCCCTCGAAAGTATAAAGAACCTGTTCCGGGTGAGCCTGTGCATAGGCCTTTGAAGCCGCATAAACTGCGCCATAACCAATCGCCTTCATCCCTCTTTCATGAGCACCCTTTATTTTCCCGCGAATGACGGAAAAATCCTTCCGTTTTCCCATCATATCTTCATATATTGTTTCCGTAGAAACCAGCTTATCATGACGGAAAGACCAATCATAAAACTGAAGCATATTGATATGGCACCTTAACAGGAAATCCAAATCCGCATCTGAAGCACCATCCTTTGTATCAAAATCACTTAAGAAACCATATCGAATGGAATCAGAGACGCTTTCCACTACATCAAAAGCAGTGGAAGCCGCGCAGTTTAACCTTTGCCCGCCTTTTTTTCTCTCAGGCAGCCACAGCTCCGCTCCAAAACCCTTAAATCTTTCCGAAAAAGTGCCTGCGCTGATTCTCATTTCATTTCCCTGCCATACTGCAGAAACCGTCCTGACCAGCTTTTCCATCTGAAATATCCGCAGCTGTACCGTTACATTTTCTTCTTTTTTCCCGATACCCACCTTCAGCCAGACTTCTTCACCGGTAATATACTGTGATTTTTCCGGATATAAATATGTATTTATTCTTTTTTCCATTTCTCCTCCCATCCAACACTGAAGCACGCATATAAATCGGGCTGGCTGAAAGCACATGGCTGTCAGCCTTTCAGTGCTCCATCTGTCAGTCCCTTTATCAGATTCTTCTGAAACAGCAGAAAGGCAGCGATGACCGGAACAATGGCAATTACCGCTGTGGCGGCCATCAGATTCCATTTGGCTCCGGCAAACTGCTGGAAATATACGGAAAGTGCCTGTGGAACATTGTGCTTCCGGCTGTCCTGCAAAAAGAAAACGGCCTGGGAATAATTATTCCATATACCAAATGCATTCAGGATTATCACAGCCGAAATGGAAGGCTTCAGCAGCGGGAAATCAATGCGCCAAAACGTTTTTGTCCAGGAACAGCCGTCTATGATTGCAGCCTCTTCCACTTCTTTTGGCAGGGCTTTGATAAATCCGGTGAATACAAACACCGCCTGCGGCAGCGCCAGCGTTGCACAGACACAGGCCATTCCCCAAAGGGTGTTAACCGCATGGAGCTTAATCATCAGGGTATATAATGGAACCGTATTGATAATGCCCGGCACCATCATACAACAGAGCAATATAGAGAAAAAAATCCGGTTCATTTTGATGGGAAACCGTGCAATAGCAAATCCCGCCATTGCCCCCAGAAACACAATCAGAAGTATGGAGCCAACCGTTATGATTCCGGAATTTACCATGGCATTCCCAATATTTGACTTTTCCCAGCCTACTGCAAAATTAGCAAAGTAAAAGTCCGGCAAAAGCATATTCCCTTCATAAAAATTCCGCTGCGGCGTATTCAGTGATAATATCAGCAGAATCAGAAAGGGAGTAAGGCACAATAGGCAAATCAGCAAAACAGCCGTATATCTGCATAGATTCCTAAACTTTTTCATATCATCACTTCTCCTATTCCTTTTCACCGGTCAGCTTCAGTGCAGCCAGAACCGGAATCAGTATAATGAAAAACATAATTACCGCCACCGCTGTAGAATAGCCTGTCTTACTGCCATAGCACATCCGCATGATATAAATGCTCAATGTTTCCGTCTGGTATCCCGGTCCACCCGCCGTAAGGGACATTACAACATCAAACACCGACAGAGAACCGATAATGTTGGTTATAATGTTGATCCGTATGGAAGGTCCCAGAAGCGGTAGTGTAATATAACGAAAAGCGGCCACGCCTGAAGCCCCATCCATTTTTCCCGCTTCGTAAAGCTCCGATGGTATGGACTGCAACCCAGCCAGATAAATGACCATGGTCATGCCTGCATATTGCCACACATTTACCAGCACCAGCACCAACATTGCCGTACCGTAGCTTCCCAGCCAGTTACCATACCATTCTCCTTTTCCCACCTTATCCAGCAGATGAAAAAGGAAGCCCCTGCCAGGCTGCAGCAGCAGATACCAGATATATCCCATAATCAGGGGACTTATAATGGCAGGCATATAAATAAACATCCGGGCCGCCGATTTTCCTCGAAAACTACCATTCATCAAAAGGGCATACGCAAGTCCTGCGATATTCAGAAGCGGTGCACTTCCCAGTGCAAAAAGAAGTGTGGTTCTAATATCCGACATTGCTCTTTTATCTGAAAAAAAGGAGCGGAAATTTTGCAGTCCTATAAATTTTGCCTGTCCGATGCCATCCCAATTTGTCAGGCTCATTCCCAGTCCTTTTACGAGCGGATACAGAAAAAATACTGTAAAAAGGAGAAATGCAGGCACTGCCATAAATATATGCCCCCCGATATTTTTCCTCTTTCTGTTCATATTGCCCTCCTTGCCTTTCCGACATACTTTCCATACAGCATGCCTCATTTCCCAAAGAAAAGGTACCCCAAGTATTACCAGGGTACCTCCCCATCTACAATCATTTATCAGTTTCCTGTATTCATCCCATCGTTCCAGGCCTGCTCATAAGCTTTTGCAAATTCTTCCGCTGAGAATTGTCCTGCAAACAGCTCCTGCAGCATTCTTCCGGCATCATCTCCTGAAAATCCGGCCGGTTTTTCGTTGGTATAGCCGATATTGACAGCGCTGCCAACGGCTTCCGAAACCTCTTTTACAATAGTTTCCGGCGCCCAGTCTGCATCAACATCCGTAAAGGCGCTGGGGGCTTTTGCAGCTTCACTATATTTCTTCTGATTCTCTGGCTGAAACAGAAAATTTAAAAATTCTATCGCTTCCTCTTTATGTTCCGTTGTTGAGGAAATAGAATATCCTGAATCTTCTGCGCTGAGGACTACCGGTTTGGAATCCGGCATATAGGCGGGGTATGGTGCAAAGCCTATTTTGTCCGCCATATCCGGGTTCGCCTCCAGCAGGCTGGAAATCACCCACATACCATTGCTGAACATGGCCGCTTTTCCATTAACGAAATCCTGTATGCAATTATCACTTGTAGCAGTCAGGACATCCTCATTAATCAAACCTTTTTCCTGCAGTTCCAGCATCCTGGAAGCGAAAACCGCCATCGGGCCATCGGGCTCGCCGAAACGCAGCCTTGCCTGGTCATCATCCAACATGGCCTTCTTGGCATCTATGGTTCCAAGCGTTGCTTTCACATAGCCATGGGGAATAAATTCAATCAAATGACCCAGATGCCATGCCTCGCTGCCGAAAATAAACCAGGGCGTCACCTCCGGTTTTTCCTTTTTTATTGTCTCCAGCATCTTCATGAAATCATCCCACTGCTGTGGCACCTCCAGTCCCAGTTCATCCAACATTTCCTTGTTATAGAAAAAGCCGGCCATTGTCATATTCGTACATACACGATACTGGTTTCCGGATTTTACATCCGTACAGGCCTCCTTCATTGATGGGGAAAGCCGCTCCCACCACTCCGACTGTCCGGAAAGATCCAGATATTTTCCTTCGTCTACAAACCCCTGTTCATAGGTTGTCATAATGTCAGGTACCTCTCCTGACGCAAATTTAATCTTGATAATATTACTGGCATCCTTCTGATACTCCTGCTCCACCTCAATCCTGTCCTGAGAGGCGTTGAAATCGGCAATGATTTCATCCATAACATCGATGGTTTCAATTTTCCCGGTAAAAAGCTTAATTCGTACCTTTTCCCCAGACGTCTGTTCTGCAGAAGCTTCCTCTTTCCGTGCTGCTGTTTCGTCTACACCGCCTGACACTTCCTGCTGTCCTTCTTCCGCTCCACCGCATCCTGAAAGACAACCTGCCATCATAGTAAGAGCCATCATTATTGCCAACCATTTTTTCTTTCTCATAAGTGCTACCTCCTTTGTGCTATCAGCATAACACAGGGGTTTTTTGTTTAAAATACCTTGGTTTTTGGAAAATGGTTCCTGTTTTTTAGCACTTTTTCAAAAGCCTTGTTTCCCTTTTCCGGTTTTACTATAATGAGTGTATCATATTTATCCAAGAAAACGGAGACAGCCTATGAATAAAGAAACCATGGAAAAAATACATTTGAATTTTAAGGCAAAGCTTGTTCTGATGATTTCGCTTTTTAATATCAGTCTGGTTCTGTGTGTATCCTTTTTTAATTATCTGTGGCATTCCCGGCAGCTCACCAGACTGACGATTAACCAGACACAGCAGATTATCGAACAAACGGGCTCCAATATCGACAACTATATCGATGAACTGTTCCGTCTTACGTTATCTCCTTATTATAACGACGAAATAATGAATAAAATCGCCTTTATTCCCGCCTCCCCGGAAGAAGCACTTAATAAGAAAAGAACCATTGAGTCCTTTCTTGCTTCTGTCATGACCCTGCCTCGTGATGAAATACTCCGCGTTTATATTCTGACGGAAGCAGATATTTACTCCTATACACGCACGCCCTATCAGATGGAGGATTATAATGTCTACAAGAATTCCTTTTGGTACATGGAAGCTCTGAAAGCCAACGCCCCCGTATTTATCCCCGTTCATGCGGAAAAAGCCTTCGGTGAAAAACCCACACAGATTTTTTCTGTAGCCCGGAGGCTCCGAAGTAAAGATAACAATGACATCATATTGGGTGTAATCAAGGTGGATGCAGATTATACCGGTATCAAGTCTATTTGTGACAAGGTTGAATTTGAAAACGACGGCGCGTTATTTGTGATTAATAAAAATGAAGAAATGGTTTATGAAAAAAATGATCTGCCAGAAAGCGGATTATGGGAAAAATTGACGCTTCCCACGGACAACGGGGATTTTTCCTGCCGCATTAACGGGGAGAAATATATTGGAAATGTAACTACTCTGCAGGAATCAGAACTCAAAATTATTGCGCTCCACTCCTATCGGAGCCTGACCAGCAAGGCCCGGGGGAATTTAAGCCGCACAGTATTTCTTGCCTTTATCTGCATCGTAGCGTCTATTGTTATTTTTATCCTGTTTATACAGCGTTTTCTTCATCCTCTGTATCACATCATACGCACCATGGAAATAGTGCAGACCGGCAATCTGGACGTACAGGTTCCGTTGGAACAGGATGATGAAATCGGTTATCTTGCAAGCGCCTTCAACACCATGACCAGCAGCCTCAAGGACGTAATTCACCGGAATTCGTTGCTTATGAAACAGGTATATGAAGCTCAGTATCTTCACAAGGTATCCCAGTATGATGCTCTATGCAGCCAAATAAAACCGCATTTTCTGTATAACACGCTGAATACTATCAGTCTGCTCATCAAATGCGGCGAATCTAAAGACGCCATTCTTTGCATTGAGAATTTGTCCTGTTTTCTACGAGGTATCATGAATGCAGACAAGGAAATTCCCTTCAGGGAGGAACTGTCCATCGTCTCTTCCTACCTAAACCTGCAGAAAATACGTTATGGTGATCGATTGTCCTATAATCTTTCCATCGGACAAAACACGGAAAATGTCTCTATACCGGCACTTTCCCTGCAGCCATTGGTGGAGAATACCATCAAGCACTGCTGTGAGACCAGCAGCGCTCCTGTTTCCATCCTGGTTACCTCTGAATGGGATGGAAACAATCTTAGCATACAGGTTTTGGATAACGGTCCCGGAATCCCGGAAGAAACCCTGCTTAAAATCACCGAAAGCCTTACGCGGGAAGAAACGCAGGATGCGCTGACAAGCAGTATCGGCCTTATCAACGTTCACAGACGGCTCCGTCTGCACTTTGGTGCGTCCTCAGGACTGCATATTGTTTCTGGAGCGGAAGGAACAACAATAACACTTACCATACCGCAAAATATTTCCAGGGAAGAAGGTATCATATGTACAGAACACTAATTGTAGATGATGAACCGCTGATGAGAACCTATCTCGCCAATAATACGGCAGCTATCTGCCCATACTTTGCCGTCACCGGCGTTGCCTGCGACGGCAGGGAGGCCATGGAATTGCTGCAAAAACAGAATTTTGATCTTGTAATTACTGATATCCGCATGCCGGAAATGGACGGAATCGGTCTGGCCAAATATATTTCGGAAGCCTTTCCTCATATCAAGATAATTATCCTGTCCGGTTATAATGAATTTGAATATGCCAGAAGTGCGCTGAAATATCATGTTACCGATTATCTGCTGAAACCGCTGAATGATAATGCACTGGCCGATGTTCTTATGAATGTAAAAGAACAGCTTGCCGCAGACAGCCGCCACAATGCTTCTCTCACTGTTTTTCCGGAAAACATAAACCCAGAGGAACTGGGCAGTCTGTTCCTTTCTGCTGTCCTTGAGGAGGATCCCGGACAAATGTATTCCCTTTATGACAAGCTCATGGAACACGGCCTTTTTTCTGAAGGGCAGCTTTTCTGTATTATGCTCATTTATCCTGATGGTCCAGATCTGCTGTTATCAGGAAATACCGCACCGGATATGACCGCCTGGCAGCTGAAGCTGTGGAAACTCTGCCAGGATTACTGCCGTCCCAGGCACCTGCTTTCCGCCAAAAGCAATGATGGTGACATCTACCTGCTTCTGGCAGCATCTGATGAAGCCCATCTGCATAAGCTTGCTTCCCATGTTTTCCAGGAACTCACCAATGCGGCAACTGCATTCCACTTTCCAAGGCTGCTGGCTTCCTGTGGTCAGATTTCTTCCGACCTGTCCGAGTTTTCCTACTCTGCCAAAACTGCTTATGCTGCTGCCGCACTTTCGCTTTTAAATAAAAAGCCTCCTTTTTCTCAGGAACAATACCTGGAAAACAAAGAAATTATCCTTCAGATTCAGGAAACCTGCGCCATTCTTTATCAAGATTATCTCTCCTCCAGCCGAGAAAAGCTGATGGTCGATTTTCCGCTCTACACTGCTTTTTTCCGGGATGCCCCAAGTGCGGCCGCACTTCTTCAGTATGGAACTTATTTACTCCACTATATCTGCAGCAGATCCCACATCAAGCTCCATTACAAAAAAGCAGCCTACGAAGCACTTTTTACCGCAGTTGACAGACTGCTGCCTACCGGAAATTTTACCGAGTCCCTCCTTACAGATGCACTTCATGGATCCATCTGTGCATTACTTTCCCCTGACAAACCAGCCCGTATTTCCGAGTCCCAGCAAATAGCGGAAAATGCCCGTAAATACATCCTGTCCCATTATCAGGAGCAGATAAGTCTTTCACAGATAGCAGAAGAAATCGGCGTCAACAGCTGCTATCTGAGTGATATCTTCCATAAATATATGGGGGAGCCCTATTCCCGCTATCTGCTTCGCATACGAATGGAACAGGCGGCCCGGCTCCTGAAAGAAAACCCAGGAGAAAAGGTATACAAAATCGCCGAGCGCACCGGCTTCGTCAGTTCCAAGCACTTCATTGCAGTCTTTAAGAAATACTATGGAACGACGCCTTCCGCATATGTTTACAGATAAGATAACCGGCAGTTGCCTATGCCGTTTTGAAAGAACACTATTCATCATCCTTCTCAAAATACTTATCCCTCCACTTCCGGCCAATCTGCTGCAGCCGGATTGCTGTCTGCGCCAGTTCGTCATACTGGCGTTTTGCCTGCAGGAGCTGTTTTTCGTAGCCTTCCCTGCATTTGGCCAGCTTTTCCTCGTATTCTCCCCGCAGGCGGTTTACCTTTCCTTCGTATTCCTTCCGGCACTGGATCAGGCGTTCTTCCCGTTCCTGCTGAAGTTCTCCCATTTTTGCCAAGGCCACCGCCTGTATTTCTTCTTTCTGAAGCTCCCAGCCTTCCTTTTCCTCCTGCCAGGCCGCCTGAAGGCTGTTCAGCCTCCGGCCGTGCTCTTCCTCTCCCACCTGCCGTCTTTCTTCAAAAATAAGCCCGCTCTTCCATTCAAAAACCCGGACCTCTCCGCTGATTTTGTCCACACAGGTAATTACTGTCCCCGCATCCGTTGCCGTCACATGAAAACCCAGCGCATTTTTTCCCACAAGATCATTCTTCCCTGCCAGATCATTTCTCCTGCCCTTCTGCTCCTGGTTCTCATCCTGTCCGCCGCTCTTTCTGGCGCCGTCCCCGACAGGGCTTTCCTTTTCAAAGACCACTCCCCGGCAGTTCTCCTGATACGGCATGCATACGTAAAGTCCATACCCCTTTTCACGTCCGGAAAAGGCCTGGTAGAACAGATACAAATCCCCGTCCCTGACTACCAGATGCAGATTGCAGAATCCGTACCCAAGCGGTCCGTCCGTAAGAATGATCCGCGCAGGGCCGTTTCCCAGCGTATCCAGTATAATCGTATGCTCCAGGTTTTCATACACATAACACACCGTATCCCGAAAAACCCGCGCCTCAAAATGCGCCAGATAATCTCTCTTTACCTCTATTGGCAGCATCCCCCTTGCAAAGGGCAGCAGGCAGTATAATACGGAGTTGCCCTGGGCATACAGCGCCACTCTCTGTCCATCCGACATTTCAAAAATCTGGTAAGCCATGGTGTTTCCTCCTTTATATCCACTTCGCGTTCACTGGCTTTACAATAAATATATTTCCAACACTGAACAAAAAGAAGCGGGATGCATAGGATATAGTAAGTATTTTTATAAGGAGCATTCCATATGCCTAACTGCAAATCCAAAAACTGCAAATGCTGCTCAAAAAGATATGTCAGCTGCGGTATTGACAAAAAAGGCAACTGCCTGGATGTCTGCACGGATCCTATCTGCGGTGACCCGGACTGCCTTACGGTCCTGACCCCGGTTGTATATGATGAGCTTGGTATCAACCTCTGCCGGAATATCCCGCTGGAACCGCCCTCCACAAATGTAGAAAGCATTTCCGTACAGGTTATGGATATCACATTTGAAACCTGCGGCGACGCAGCCGTATCCGCTGTCCCGATCAGCGGAAGGCCCAACTGCTATCTTGTGACGCTGACTAATCTGCAGGTTGTTTTTTTCGTAACTTTTTACGACTGTGCAAAACGGGTACTCTGTACACAGACCGTATGCGCAAACTACCTGCCCTATGACGAGTCCTCCGCAGACTACGAATACATGGATGAAGACACCAATCCCTCCTCTGTGGAACTGGAAATTTATGCACCTTACGGCGTAGCCCATGCCGATACGGCCGATCTCCCGGCTATTGTCCACGTTATCGGCTTCGGAGCCTGCAATACCTCGCTGACCCAGGGACTGAACCTGATTGCAATCCCCAAGGTCCTTAACTATGATACAGAAGATGATATTGCCACAATCGGGCTGAGCGTTATCCTGAAATCCGTTTATTTCTCCCAGTATAAGCTTCCCCACAATGGAAAAGCGGTGGTCCCCAAGGCCTGTACCCGTCCTACGGATGATACTATCTGCCTTGATTTTGTATGCGGCGACCTTCTTGACCTGGCCATCAAACCGCTGGAGCTGGGCCCGCCCAAATACGAAGAGACTCTTAAGGATTCCTGCGATGTCCCCTGTGACGTTCCCTGCGACCCCTGCTGCGCCGCCACACCAGGTTCCAAGGGCTGCAAGCAGACGCCGACGGCGGAAAACGACTGACCTTCCGGCAGCAGAAGGGTGCTGCTAAACCAGCACCTTTCAAGCTGCGGTTCAGCCATACAAAAATGATTGCCCAACTGCCTTCAGCGCTCCGTTTTCGATGGCCAATCCGTCCATTCCTTTCCACATGGCAAAACTGCCGCCTTATTTTACTTTTTTGTCGCCCGAAACGGTAAAGTATGATAAAATCAGTAGAAAAGACATAACTGTTATATATAAAACAAACAGTTATTAAACCTGCCCATTTGCCGCCGGGCTCAGGCGGATACCAGTGCTCTCCCCAGCAAAAGAAAGGACATGCCATGACTATCAATGATAAAATCCCGTATCTGTCAACCCCGCTCCCGGAAGATATTCTGCGTTTTAGCAGGGCCGGATATTTTACAAAGGCGCTTTCCCTCATCGAAGGCTATCTGGCTGAAGATATTCCGGAAGCCCTCCGGGGACGTCTGGAGCTGGAAAAAATCAGGCTTATCCACCTTCCCGCGGATTTTCCCTACACCTATCCACAGGCAATGGCGCTCATCCATGAAACCATTCCTGATTTTACCGACGAAGAATTTGCCGTCCTGGAGGATGCCGGACGGATTGACTGTCTTTTTGTGGAGGGGGAGAAAAAATATTTTTCCCGTTTCTTTGAAACGCTCACCGCCACCCACCCGGACATCGCAGCACGCTCCAATCCCTCGCTTACCCTGGAAGCCGCCCGCAAAGCGCAGTTCCGACGGGAAACCATGAAAAAAATCATGGAAGACGGCGGACTGCAGTATCACATCCATCTCCGGGCCGGACTGCAGGTCAAAGACGAATTCTTTGCCCCCGGAAAGGAAATGCTTGTCCACCTTCCCTTCCCCAAGGAAAGCAGCCCTACCTCCCACATCCGCATTCTCCGGACAAGCCATAATCCTACCGCGCTCGCGCCCGTGGATGCGCCGTCCCGGACCATCGCCTTCCGAACCACGCTTACGGAAAACGCCGCCTTCTGGGTGGAATATGAATATGACAGTACGATACGTTATCAGAAGCCCGATCCCGACGGGGTATCCCCCCTGCAGCCGGACTTTGATACGGACGAAGTGCTTCCCCACATCCGCTTCACGCCCTTTTTACGTTCTCTTGCAGAGGAAATCACCGGCAGTGAAACCAATCCTCTTTGCAAGGCGGAAAAAATATATGACTATATCACCACCCACGTGAAATATTCCTTTATGAAAGAATATTTTCTGCTGGATGATATCCCGGAATACTGCGCCATCAACCGGAAAGGGGACTGCGGTGTCCAGGCGCTGCTTTTCATCACCCTCTGCCGTATCGCAGGAATCCCTGCGCGCTGGCAGTCCGGGCTGTCCGCCACGCCGGAATCCATTGGCCCCCACGACTGGGCACAGTTCTATATCGCCCCTTACGGCTGGCTGCATGCCGACCTCTCCTTTGGCGGAAGCGCCTTCCGCGCCGGGGATGAGGAACGCAGGAAATTCTATTTCTGCAATCTGGATCCCTTCCGCATGGTTGCCAATACGGAGTTTCAGGCGCCGCTGCTTCCCGAAAAGAAAGGGCTGCGGGCAGATCCCTATGATAACCAGGTAGGGGAATGTGAGATTGAAGGCGTGGGGCTTTATACCACACAGTTTGAATATTTCCACCAGATGATCGATATCCATCCGGTTCCCTGCGATTTCCCGGAGGAGTAAAGACATGACGGAAGCTGCCCCTAGAAACCATTTTTAAGCCGGAAGCCGTTTTAAAGCCGGAAGCTATGAAGCCGGGCTTATTCTTCCGGCCTAAAAACGCTGCCGGCATCAAGGTGCCTGCGGCAATCAAATACTCCGCTGCAAGCAGCGGGGTATTTGACCCTCGCGGCAGTCGCCAAATATCCATGCAAGCATGGCTACTTGGCTCGTTGCTCGCGGCAATAAAAAAAGACCGTATTGTACCGGCGCATCCACCGTCCCGGAGACGGCGGCGCGCCGGTTTCCTGCCGCCATGCGGTCAGGAAATGCAATCGGTCTTTTTTCATTCCAAATCTACAGACAGTGTTTCCTCAGTCCAGATGAAACACTGTCTGTAAGTCAATGCTCACCGGGCTGTTGTCAGGGTTTGTTTCCATGATATCAGCCATATAATCCCACCATTTTCTGTTGATGGCGGTATCTGCGCCTTTGGCCCAAAGCTCCTCGTCCTCTATCTCTATGTAACCAAACAGCGTCAGCGTTTCCTTATCCAGGAATATTGTATAGTTCTTTCCGCCATGCTCATGAATCATGTCCTTCATTTCCGGCCAGAGCAGGTTATGCCTTCTTTCATACTCCGCTTCCTGTCCTTCATACAGCTTCATTTTAAATCCTTTTACCATTTTTATGCCTCCTGCATATCGCAGGCCTGCCTGCGATACTGCCTGAATAAGTAGTTTAAAGGGAACTTGCCTGCAAAATATTACTTCAGGATTTTTTCCACACGGAACCTGCATGTTCTTTTTTCCGCGGCCGGATCTGCCGGCACATCCCAGCTGATGCAGTACACGTTTTCCTCCAGGCCCTTGTGGTTCATGTGCTTTTTCTGCTCCCAGCGGATGCTGCCTTCCAGCTCCTCCACCGTGATCAGGCATGCATATTTTTCACCTTCGATCCGTATGGTATTGTCTTTTGCAACGGGAACAAACTGCGTTACAAGGTTCTCACTCATGGGAACCGGCTCCGAAGACTCCGGTGCTCCCCCGGGCAGCTTTGCTGCCGTAAGGCAGTCCTCCACGTAAAGGGTTTCCATCGCACAGTCATAACGGAGCGTACGCGTAAGCTCCTTCACCTTATCATTTCCATAAGCGCCTGCAAAGGAAATGATGGTTTCTCCCCTGCCGTCCGCTTCAAAGCGGCTGCAGGAATATTCCCCGCCTTCCTTCTGTCCTTCGCCGTCAATCACCGGAACGCTGTGTCCAAAGGAATTATTGCAGAGGATCCGGTACCTGCCCTCATGAAAATATTCCTTTGTATACTCTCCCGCGCCCAGATCCGTCAGCAGCATTTCATCTCCCACAAGATAGAAAAAGCTTCCCACGTCATTGTGGTTGTGAGGCTCTCCGTTATTGCCGCCCTTAGCCGCCATACCGCCGCCGGAAGCGCCTTTGCAGATACTCCACTGGGCATCGGCAAGCACGTCGCAGCCGCGCTCCTCCCCGTTTTTCTCCGCCTGGGGAAGGGTGCCCTTTTCCGCCCGCTCCAGATACTGCTGTGTCCAGAGCACATCCCTTAAGTTGGCCATAAAACGGTAGCAGCTATCCCCGTCGAAGCCGCCCGCACAGGACACGGGAGGAATCTCCATCCCGGCATAACGCATGGCAAGGAAGCATGTCAGTCCCATCTTATATTTGTCCCTGCTGTCGCCGTCGGAAAAGCTGAGCGTCCTGCCTGACGGGAAAAAGCATTTCTGCTGGAAGAGGGCGATCTGCCTGCATTTTTCCTGTTCCATCAGATCTGTCTTTCCTTCCGTATACCGGTAAAGCATATCGGCAAAACCGGTATAGTAGGTCATACCATATACGAAATAGCTCAATCCCTCCATACATGCGCCGTCATCGGAAAAACCGCCGATATAGGAACGAAGGGAAAGCTCCAGACGCTCCAGCAGCGGCTGCAGCCGTTCCGGCTCCTCCTGCATCAGGGAGAGCGCCGCGCAGCCGATGCTGCCGCAGCATACCGCATTCCAGTTATTGTCGCCGCCTTCCCAGAAATTATAGGGCGGCCGGGAATTCATAAAAGGCTCCAGGATACGGCGGAAAACATTGTCCCGTACCTTTTTCCGCAGGCTTTCCGGCAGCCGGTCTCCCACCAGGCTGATGATCTCAGCCAGAGCCTGGGCTGTTTCGGAGGCGAACAAATCCACGCGGATACGCCAGTCCGGATCACGGTCCCTCTCCACATGGGCGGGCAGCGCCCAGCATTCCTCTTCACAGATCCCATCCAGAACCTCTTCCAGCTTATGCAGGTATTCCGGCTTTCCTTCCAATATGGAAAGGCAGCCGAACACCGCCAGCATCTTGCGTCTGGTAAAATACACTTCTTCATAAATCAGCCGGTTCCCTGTCTTCTCATAAAGGGCAAACAGTTCCTCTCCGGCCACCGGCATGGGCTGATCCATCATCTCAGCCGCATGCGCTCTCATACATTCACAATAGGCCTTCAGATAGGCCTTTATCTCTTCTGTCCGCACCTGTTTCTGCTCCGTCATTTCTGCTCCCATCTGCGCACCGCAGCGCGCATATAACTAAAACCGCCCGCCAGTCAGGCCTCCGCAAGGTTGCATCCGGCAGCCGGCGTTTTTTTCCGACAGCCGGGCGGCTTTCATTCAGCATCCGAAGGTTCTTTTTCCGGCTTTCCCTCTGTATCAGGCGCGCGTCAGTTGCCTGCGGCCTCTTTGCCGTACACCTCGATCTGTGTCAGGGCCGGGAAGGGAGACGGATCATCCGCTTTGATTAAGTCGCCCATTTCCAGCCAGGTAATGGTTTTCTTTTCAAAAGTAAAGGTATGGGGAAGCACCGATTTTTCCATGGGAAGCTGCATTTCGCTTCCGTCTGAAAATGTGATTTTCCCGTCCACCCACCAGTTGTCGTGGGGGAAATCTGCCCTGGTATACAAAACAATGGTATCCACCTCAACCGGACGGCCGAAATCCAGACGGATCCTGGCGTCATCCTGGCGGTTAATTCCCCATGAGGCATAGGGCCACGCCCCATGGGAACGGTTTTCCGTCACGCCGTCAATGGCATTCATCGCCGCAAAAACGGACTCTCCCCTTGTTTCCACATTGGCAGAAGCCCTGGGATAGCAGACCTCATTGCCGTGCTGGTCATTTACATTCAGCGCCAGATTGCGGTAGGCGCCGATTTCATAAGCCCTGGCCTTTTTCACACACAGAAGGTGCCTGTCCCCGGAAAACACCTTGGGGGAATAGCAGATTCTTTTTTCACCGAAGGGGATGGTATATTCATAAGTATCCGTCAGGTAAACCAGGGATTTTCCCAGCGCATCATCCACCTGAAGCCAGAGGAAGCAGTTTTTCTCCGTGGTCTCCACCAGGATTTTATCCCCCTCCTCATATGCACTCAGCACGGCCAGGCTGGTTTCCTCTTCCCCGCTGCTCATGCATTTTACCTGCCGGTCTTTATCGATCACTTTTAATGTCAGCAAGATTTTTCCCTCCTAAATCAAGAAAAACGGCAGAAGCCGCAACGATCCGGATAACCGGACTGTTGCGGATATCCGGCCATTTCAAAATCGCTGCGCGATAGGCCGGATGCTTGCTGCCGCCATGTTTTCATACGATACGCGTAACTGTCCCGCAGCTTACCCTGAAGCTTGCTGTGTCTTCTTGCCGGGACTGTCTGCCGGGGCTATAGGGGTGCTTACTGGGGCTGTTTTCCGATGTAAGCCAGGATACCGCCGTCTACGTAAAGTACATGTCCGTTTACGAAGTTGGAAGCATCGGATGCCAGGAATACAGCAGGTCCCTGCAGATCTGCGGTGTCTCCCCAACGTGCAGCAGGAGTCTTTGCAATAATGAACTGATCGAAGGGATGTCTGCTTCCATCAGGCTGGATTTCACGCAGGGGCGCAGTCTGGGGTGTGGCAATATAGCCGGGCCCGATGCCGTTGCACTGAATGTTGTATTCGCCATATTCGGATGCAATATTTCTGGTGAGCATCTTCAGACCGCCCTTGGCAGCCGCATAAGCGGAAACAGTTTCACGGCCCAGCTCGCTCATCATGGAGCAGATGTTGATAATCTTGCCGTGGCCCTTCTTAATCATGCCGGGAATTACGGCCTTGGATACGATGAAAGGAGCATTTAAGTCCACGTCGATTACCTGACGGAACTGATCAGCGGACATCTCCAGCATGGGGATACGTTTGATGATACCTGCATTGTTTACCAGGATATCGATTACGCCCACTTCTTCTTCAATCTTCTTAACCATTTCCGTTACCGCTTCTTCATTAGTAACATCGCACACATAGCCGTGTGCTTCGATTCCCTCTTCCTTGTAAGCGGCCACTCCCTTGTCCACCAGCTCCTGCTTGATATCGTTGAAAACGATGGTCGCGCCGGCCTGGGCATAAGCGGTTGCAATCGCAAAACCGATGCCGTAGGATGCGCCTGTAACGAGAGCTACCTTGCCTTCCAGTGAAAAATCATTCAAAATTCCCATTTTTGTTTCCTCCTTATATGAAATAAAATTACATCAGTTCCGTCATTTTAACGCCGTCCATGTCGTCGAAATCCTGATTTTCCCCGACCATGCCCCAGATAAAGGTATAAGCCCTGGAGCCGCTGCCGGAATGGATGGACCAGCTGGGTGAAATCACCGCTTCTTCATTTCTTACCACAATATGTCTTGTTTCTGTGGGCTCTCCCATGTAATGCATCACGAAAGCATCCTCGGGAAGATCAAAATAGAGGTAAACCTCCATCCTTCTGTCATGGGTATGGCAGGGCATGGTATTCCATACGCTGCCCGGCTTCAGGGAGGTCATTCCCATTACCAGCTGACAGCTCTCCACCTGGCCGGGAAGAATGTATTTGCAGATAACTCTGTGATTGGATTCCTCCAGGCTGCCCAGTTCCACCTTATTTTCATCCTTAATGATGACCACGCCGTCTTCCGGTGTGCCTTCCCGCTTAATCAGCACGGTGGGGTAGGTTGTATGCGCGGGAGCGCTGTTTAAATAAAATTTTGCAGGATTTCCTGCATCTACGCTTTCAAAGCTGATGTCCCTGGAACCCATGCCTATGTACATGCCTTCTCTGGAAGCCACTTCATAAACTCTGCCGTCAACGGTAATTCTTCCTGCGCCGCCGATATTGATAACGCCCAGCTCTCTTCTCTGCAGGAAATATTCCGCACGAAGCTCGTCTCCTGCCGTAAGCTCCAGCTTCTTTGCAACCGGAGTTGCCGTTCCCGTAATAATACGGTCAATGTGGCTGTATACCAGCTTGATTTCATCTGCCGGGAAAAGCCCCTGAATCAGGAACTCCTCACGCAGTCTTTCTGTTGTGTAATGCTTTACGTCTCTGGGTGATGATGCCGTTCTTAATTCCATTTCTGCTCCCTTCCGCCCGCTTCATCGGGCATGCGGCTGCGCCGCCTGCAGGCAAAAGGCCGGATGCCGCCATTACCGCTTGCACCTTCAGCCATTTTTGCCCTGTTCCGTCATTTCCAACTGCCTTAACTGCATTTATCATATCATGCTTTATATTCCGGTTCTTGTGTTATTTTCTTTAAAATCTTGCTTATTCTGAACTTATGTCGTATACTGTACAAAAAGGATATTTTTCCTGTAACTATATGCCGCAGATTTACCATAGCGCCGGCTGATTTTCAGGAAAAACAAGGGTTCTTTTACTAAATCAGAGAAAGGATAAAGCGAACACATTATGAAAGAATACAGCTCCTGCAAATCAGCCATTCAGTCCTGCATAGAGAACAAAAGTTTTGCGGTAGCCCACCTGTATAATGATGAGAGACCTATGGATATGCATATCCATGACTGCTATGAGATCTATTATTCCATCTCAGGAGGCAAGCAGTTTCTCATTGACAACCGCTTCTACGATATTCAGCCTGGGGATATTTTTTTTATTAACCAATATGAAAGCCATTACCTGTCCCAGATTGATCAGGCTGTCCATGAACGGATTGTCCTGTCGATTTATCCTGATTTCGTTAAAAGCATTTCCTCTCAGGCAACGGATCTGAATACCTGCTTCCACTACCGCGGCAGCGAGGTTTCCCACAAGCTCCATCTTTCCGAAGAGGAGCAGAACCGTTTCCGTTATTTTATACATAAGCTTACGGGCTTTTCCGGCTTTGGCTCCGATCTGGAGGAAAGGGCCGTTTTTACAGAGCTCATGGTGTTCCTGAACCGTATTTTCTACAGCAAAAGCAAATCCGGTGAGCTGCCGCTTGATGCAGCGGCATACCATACACAGGTGGACGACATTCTTACCTTTATCAACCAGAACATTGATTCCCAGCTGAGCATAGACGATCTGTCCTCCCATTTTTACCTGAGCAGCTCCTATCTGTGCCGTATTTTCAAAGCTGCCACAGGCACTACCATCAACAAATATATTACCGCCAAACGTATTACGGTGGCCAAATCCCTGCTCAGCACCGGTTATTCCGTCACGGAAACGTGCGAGAGGTGCGGCTTTAACGATTACAGCAATTTTCTTAAGGCCTTTACGAAGGCTGTGGGGATTTCACCCAAAAAGTATGCGCAGTGTTCGGCCAGCTGATGGACTTATTGGGTGTTCTGCATGCGGTAGTAGGTGCCTTTTTGAGCCATCAGCTGGTCGTGGGTGCCGCGTTCTATTATTTCACCTTCCTGAATTACGAGTATTAAGTCGGCATTGCGGATGGTGGAGAGGCGGTGGGCTATGGCTATGATGGTGCGTTTGCCTGTGATGCGGTTGATGGCTTTCTGGATCTGGCGTTCGGTTTCCACGTCTACTGAGGCAGTCGCTTCATCGAGGATGATAATGGGGGACTGGCGCAGGATAGCTCTTGCTATGGCCACGCGTTGTTTTTGTCCGCCGGAGAGGCGCAGACCTCTTTCTCCTACTTTTGTTTCATAACGGTCGGGCATGTGCATGATGTCTTCATGGATGTTGGCGGCTTTTGCGGCTTCTTCGATCTCCTCCCGGGTGGCGTCCGGTTTTGCATAGCCGATATTATCGGCGATGGTGCCGTTGAAGAGGAACGTGTCCTGGAGCACGGGGGAAATGTTGCGGCGGAGGCTTTGGAGAGTGACGTTTTTAATATCCTTGCCGTCTATGAGAATCCGGCCTCCCACCGGATCGTAGAACCGGGACAGAAGCTGTGTCATGGTTGTTTTTCCCACGCCGGTGGGGCCGACCAATGCCACCATCATGCCGGGTTCGCAGGAAAAAGATACTTTTTTGAGCACCGGTATTTTATTGGCATAGTGAAAGCTCACATCTTCGAAGGTAATGCTTCCCTGGGCCTTTCCCAGATCCTCTGCCTCCGGTGCGTCCTGAATGGCTGAGGGCGTATCCAGAATCAGGGTGACACGTTCCGCTCCGGCCAGCGACTGCTGCAGGTTTTCCAGCAGATTGGCAAGTCCGGAAACCGGCGCGTAAAACAGGGAGAGGTACAGCATGAAGGCAACGATGTCTTCCACGGAAAGCTGCCCCCGGTACGCCAGCACGCCTCCGAAAAATACCACGAGCACAGTACCTACAGAGGACAGGAATTCCACGCTGGGGTGGAATACGGCGCTGGCGCGCAGCGCGCGGAGCATGGCGCGTACCTGTTCAAAATTTTTCTTTTTTACCTGTTCGTCTTCAAATTCTTCCTGGCCGAAGGACTGGATCTCATGCAGGCCGGAAAGGTTATCCTGGAGCTTGGCATTCAGTTCACCCATGCATTTCTGGGAAGCCTTGAAGAAAGGGCGCACTTTCTTGGCAAAAATTACGCCGGAAAAGAGAATCAGCGGAATCGGACAGCAGGTAATCAGCGCCAGCTTCCAGTTTATCATAAGAAGAATGATGAGGACGCCCGCAAAGGTCACCAGGTTAGTGATCATTTCGGGTATCATATGCGCATAAAGCAGTTCAAAATCCCTGGTGTCATTTACTACCCTGCTCATCAGATCTCCGGTCTGCTTATCATGGAAGAAGCCCAGATCCAGATGCTGCAGCTTGTCATACATCCTGCTGCGCAGATCCCCTACCAGGTACCAGGCAGCTTTATGCGCCAGATAATTGCTTAAAAACCGGAAAGCTATCCGCAGCAGATAGAGTCCCAGCAAAATCAGCGTCAGCTTCGTAATTATGGAGAAGGACGTATTTTCCAGCCCCTTTTCCACTACGCCGGTCATGGTTGACAGTACCTTTGGCGCCGCCAGATTCACCGCGGTCAGACAGAGCGTGGACACAATAGCCAAAATATAGAGTCCCTTGTATCTCGCCGCTTCCTTTGTCAGCTTCCATAGCATTTTCATTGATATTTTCCCCCTTTATCTGTTATGCCTGTTTTGTTTTGATTTATCTAAAGGATTTCAGATTACTATTAAGTATAACGCCATTCTGCATTGGTGAAAAGAAGAAATCAGATTTCTTTTTCGTTTTTTTCCTGTTATGCGTTTTTTTCCGGACACTGCTCTTGACGGCTGTTACGCCGGCGGATCGGTATTCCGGCAGAAACAAGCGGGAATACTTACTTATACCAGCCTGGTTTGGGGTGAAACGATGGGAAAAGGAGAGTCTTATGAATGAAAAAAAATATGAATTTGATGCGGTAATTAAAAAGGTACCTGACATAGACGGCGCTTATGTGGAATTTCCCTTTGATGTGCGGCAGGAATTTGGAAGGGGGCGTGTCAAGGTTCATGCCCTTTTTGACGGGGCGGCCTATGATGGCAGTCTGGTGCGCATGCAGACGCCGGGACATATTATTGGACTAAGGAAGGATATCCGGAGCCTGATTGGAAAACAGCCGGGAGATACGGTACATGTTGTGATTACGGAAAGGGAATGAAAGGGATAATTTTGTTATCTCTCCCATTTTATCCGTTATGTGACATCGTCACGGAAGTTTACGCATATAACAGTTAAAATAAGACCATGAAGTAAAAACACCCGTAACTGTTGAGGTTCGGAACAGTTATGGGCACATTAACAATTATAAGCGTAAAAGGAGTGAATGATATGTCAGTAACAAACATCACATCAGACAATTTTCATAAAGAGGTACTTGAGTCCGAAAAGCCCGTGCTGCTGGATTTCTGGGCGCCCTGGTGCGGCCCCTGCCGCATGTTTTCGCCCACGGTGGATTCTGTAGCCGAGGAGCGTGAGGATATCAAGGTCGGGAAAATCAATATTGATGAAAACATCGAGCTGGCAAACCAATTCGGTGTGGCCAGCATCCCCACTCTTGTCCTCGTGCAGAATGGAAGGAAAAAAGCGGCCAGCGTAGGCCTTCGTTCCAAAAAGGATGTTTTAAAAATGCTGGATGCCTGAGCGGCTGCCCTTGCAGGCTCCCGCCCGGAGGTCATCCAGTCATGATGTGCTTTCCCGATAAATCAAAGCCTTGCTTTGCAGCCGGTAAAAGGCTGGAAAGCAAGGTCTTTTTATCTTTGAAGCAACACGCCTGAAGGCTTTTTATTTTCCCCACTTGCCTTCCAGCGCCTGAAATTCCTCTTCCGTCAGGTTAAGCACGCTGCCATGTCTCTTTTTGCTCTTTCCCAAATCGTATTCCGATTCTTCCGGGATTCTGAACTCGCCGCTTCCGAAATCCGGGCTGAACAGGGGAAGATAGCCTTTTCCCTCCGCAAAACGATCCACAAGGACACACCATTCCTCTCTGTCGTTAAACCGGAAGGATGCGGGTCCTTCCACGCCGGCCAGCGCGTTCAGCACCGGCGCATACACCTCCGTAAAGCTGTCCTTATCCAGGCTTCTGCTTTTTTCCAGACGGATATTTTTCTCGGTTTCATCTTTGGAGAATCTGTAATAATAATCCCCGGCTTTTAATATCGTGGTGTCAATGATATGGTTTTCACCCTCCTGATATTTGACAGGCTCCGTAAAGGCATGGAAGTCCGTCGTATAGGAAGCGTAAATGCGCTGCTTTGATTCCGTGTCGCCCGGTTCCTTCACCTTGGAAGCCCAGAATACAAGAAAGGCCTGCTTCTTTTCATCAAAAATTGCTTCCGGCGCCCAGACGCAGCCGGCCTCCGGGATTCCAACCTCCGCGCAGAACGGGCCGTCCCAGTTCACCATATCCTCCGACTCCCACACAATCAGGTTCCTGCTGCCTTCTTCCTGTGCAGCCGTCCAGCCTTTTCCCGCTTCGATCCGAAGATCCGTAGCGATAATCACGTATTTTCCGTTCAGGGGGTTCCTGAGGATAAAGGGATCTCTCACGCCCGCCTCTCCGATATCCGAAACCAGGACCGGCTTTCCTTCATTTAAATCCATCCAGTGCAGCCCGTCCCTGCTCAGCGCAAAATAAATCTGCTCTCCCAGCTTTTCCTCTCCTGTAAAATGTACGAACAAATATCCTGTGTATGCTGCCATAATTCTTCCTTTCTCTCATGCCGTCAAAGCGGCTGTTGCTGTTTATACTTTTTATTAATATAGGTACAGGCCGTTACAGCCCGTATTTTCTGTACAGCCGGCTCCGCAGGGATGCGTCCTCAGCCACACGCAGGATGTCCGTAAAGCGTTCTTCCTCTCCCAGCCGCTGTATCAGCTGCGCCAGGCGGTTTTCCCCTTTTTTCATCCCACGCCTTTCTCCTCGTCTTTCTCCGCGTTCCTCACCGATTTTAATTCCTTCCTTACGGCAGTCGTCCATCCATTCGTCAAAAGCTCTGCACATATCGATGCGTCCTCCTTCCCTGTTTTCCCTGATATATTTCTCCAGCCTCCGGGAATTGGTGCAGTTTACTATCACCGCAAATCCCCTTTCTGTCATGCGTGTGAAGGCATCCCTGTTGGCATTCACAAAAGCGCACATGGCAGCTTTATCATCCACTCTCTGCAAAATACCCATCACCTCCCGCAGCTCCGTACGGAACAGTTCGATATCCAAATCCTTTCTTACCGAGAGCCGCGTCAACGGGTAATCCGGCACCATATCCAACAGCCATTGGGCGGCGCCTCCGAATTCCAGCAGATCATGCAGCCTGTCCGGATAATCCCATTCGGCGGTGCCATAATACAGGACGAGCGTAAAAACCGGAATCAGACGGTCCTCTTCCCCAAAACGGGAAAGCCCTGTCTTTTCTTTATGTACTGCGGCAATTGCCTTTATCTGCCGCTCGTATTCATCCGCATCATAACGCATACAGCGTACAGGCATCCGGCAGTCCGGGTTCTCCTGGTTTTCTACGGCCAGTACTGCGGCCGGGCGGTGTCTGTAAAACAGCTTCTTTGTATCCCGAATCCTTTTTCCCGGCTTTCCGCTCCTGCTTTCGGTGCCCTGCACACTGTCCATGGGCAGAAGCTCCTCCGGGCGGATTTCCTGTCTCCCCCGGAAAAAGCAGCCATTGAGCAGATCTGCAAAGATATGCGGATCTCCCAGAAATTCATTCAGGGTAATGTCTTTTTTCCCCATTCGTTTCTCCTACATATTATAAACTTTTGTGCGTGAAATATCAATCATTTTTCAGTTGTGGTCCAGAGGTTACAAACCGGACCGAACTGTTACAGTTCAGCCTGGCCACCCTGTAACTGCATCAAAAAAATGATTTCTTTTGACTGGCTTATGCCTGGGGAAACACCTGAGAGAGCTCTCGGGATTTTTCAAGATTAACTCACTTAATTTCGTTTATGATATAGAATAGCAAAATTTGTGGGAGAGGGCAAGTTTTTTCAAGCTTTTTTACTTATTTTTAACTGTTACGAAGCAGGATGTCAACTGTAACCCTGAAAGCGGCAGGGGCAGCCCGCATAACTGACGGTTCTGCTCCCTGCCGTAAATTTTGATTGTTTACTCCGCCGTAATCGTCCTGCTTTCCCTTTCCGCTGAAATTTCTTCCACGGTTTTTTCACGGATTCTTACAGCTCCCTGATATCCGTCTTTTGTGGGAATCAGATCGCCTTTGGCAAAGCGTTCCTTGGCCTCTGCGATGGCCTGGGTATACTGGGGCAGCCACTCCGCTTCCGCGATCAGCATTTCATCTATCATCTGCCAGATTTCCGGAGGGTTGCACACGGCTCCGGTCAGAGGATCCATGAGGGCGGCCTGCTTCAGAAGCTTCACATCGCCTGCCACCGCTGCTTCTACGGCCAGACGCTGTACCCATATGGACTGGGAACAAACGGCGGCACAGCCCAGGGGCAGATCCCCCAGCCTGGGAACGGAGATTCCGTTGCCGTCCACATAGCAGGGAACTTCAACCACACACTCATAAGGCAGGTTGGTAATGCAGCCTTCATTCATGATATTAAAATGGCCCCTGTATTTTCTGCCGGTTTCCAGGGACTCCATGATGTAGGAGCAGTGCTCCTTTCCCCTCTGGCTGCCGTCGTATTTTTTGGGAGGCTCTGCTGCAATCTTGGGGTATTCCGTTTCAAACCAGTTGCGTTCCTCTCTGGTAACGCGCAGATAACCGCCTGTTTCTCCATTGATCCAGCTGTCCGTATTGATCCAGTCCTTGATTTCATCCGGACGCTTCCGGTACCATGCCACATATTCGGATAAATGGCCGTTGGATTCGGTGGAATAATAGCCGAAGCGTTTCAGGATATCAATTCTGACCTTCTCCTCTTCGCTGAAGCGTTCATGGGCCTCAAAACCGGCAAGCAGCTTATCCTTCAGCTCCACGCCTTTATGTTTTACGCTCACATACCAGGTCTGATGGTTGATGCCGGCGCAGGTGATGTCCAGCTCCTCCCTGGGGATTCCCAGAACCTCGGCAATCTGGCTCTCGCCGTGAATCTCACCGTGGCACAGGCCGATGGTTTTGACCCCGCCGTATTTATTGCATGCCCAGGTGGCCATGGCGTTGGGATTGGAGTAATTAAGCATAATTGCCCCCGGCTCCGCCACTTCCCTGATATCCTTACAGAAATTCAGCATTTCAGCGATAACGCGCTGTCCGTACATGATGCCGCCGGTGCAAAGGGTATCGCCCACACACTGATCCACACCGTATTTCAACGGAATGTCCACATCCATTTCAAAAGCGGGCAGGCCCCCGATGCGGACGCAGTTGATAATATATCTGGCGCCGCGGAAGGCTTCCCTTCTGTCTGTTGTGGCCTGAATGGTAATCGGGATATTGTTGCTGTCCAAATCCCGCTGGCACAGACGGGTTACCTTATCCAGATTGTCCGGATTGATATCCGTAAAGGCTACCTCAATGTCATGAAATTCCGGTACGGACATGATATCCGTAAATAATGTCCTGGCAAAAACCAGGCTTCCCGCCCCAATCACTGCAATTTTAAAGCTCATAATACTTCCCCTTTCCTGATGTCAGCTGTATCGCTGTTCATGTGTAAAAACAGGAATCCGGATGAACCACATAAAATAACGGGTTCCTTCCTCCCTGCGCTGTTTTTACAGCCGGTCCGGCAGGCGTTCACCTGCCGGCAATTGCCTTATTCCCTTATTTTCAGGCTCTGCGGATACAGAAAAGCTTCGCGCCATGTGCCTTCACAGTGCTGGAAATCACGCTTCCCCTGCTTTGCTGCACTTCTCCGGTCCAAAGCTCCTCCATCACAAGCTCCTGATCCAAATCCGGAACCTCCGCGGATACGGCGGCATACACATCCTCCGTCTTTACGCCGACTTCCTTTTCTTCATCGTTGAAATTAAACAGCGCGGCATAAACGGCATCCTCTCCGTTTTTCCTGCTGGCCCATACCGCATGCACGCCGTCCCGTTCCACCTGTACGCCATGGTACTCCGATCCCATAAGCGCCAGCACCCTTTCATTGGTGAGCAGGGAAAGCGTCCATTCGTCCAGCTTGGGCATTTCCGCGCCCAGCATCAGGGGCGAACGGAAGATGCACCACAGGGTCATCATGGTCACCTGCTCTTCCTTTGTAAAATTGGTCTGCCTTTCTTCACCGAAGCCCTTGCCCAGCCAGCCCAACGGCAGCATGTCGCAGTCCGGATAGCAGCCCTGTGTCACGTGGTTCTGCCACAGCTCGCAGCGGTAGAACATGTTCAGGAGAAGTTCCCATTTATCCCAGAAATCATCGGTAATACGCCACATATTGGCATACTTCTCATAATGCCACGCCTTCTCAATCAGCGCAGGGCCGGGAGAAAGACTGAGAACGATGGAACGGCCGCATTTTTCAATGGCCTTGTGGAGCATTTCGATCTCATGGGCGGCCGAATACTGGTTTTCCCGATAAATACTGGTGTTGCAGATGTCGTCACATTTGATATAATCCACTCCCCACTGGGCATACAGCGCAAGCAGGGAATCGTAGTAAGCCTGGCTGCCCTCCATATCCTTTCTCAGGCCATACATATCCGGATTCCAGCCGCAGATGGAAGAAGGATTGGCAACCTCGTCCGCTGTCTGGCTGCTTCCCAGCACCGGCAGATGGTTCTGTGCGGCCGCACGGGGAATCCCCCTCATAATATGAATGCCGAATTTCAGGCCCAGGCCGTGTATGTAATCCGCCAGAGGCTTAAAGCCCGCCCCGTCCGCAGCGGAAGGAAAACGCTCCGGGCAGGGAAGGAGCCTTCCGTATTCATCCATTTCCAGCTTGCTGAAGGGGATATACTGATGCTTATCGCGCATGCTTCCCGCCCCATAGGCATACCACTGGATGTCCACAACGATGTACTCCCAGCCGTACTGCTTCAAATGAGCCGCCATATAGTCGGCATTGGCCTTCACCTGTTCTTCATTCACCGTGGTATCATAGTAGTCATAGCTGTTCCAGCCCATGGGCGGCGTCATGGCAAACCTGTTTTTATCCATTATCAAATCCTCCTTGTTTTGCGGAGCAAAATGCGAGCCCTCTGGCGAGCAGAGGATTTTCCTCCTTGTTTTGCGGAGCAAAATGCGAACCCTCTGGCGAGCAGAGGAATTTTCTCCTGCATGGTATTTTTTTGACACCGGAAATTATTGTTCTGTTTTCATTGTCTTTCCTGTCTGACTTGATTATAATATTCCCATATTGACAGCACAAGAATAAAAAAACGATAACGGAGGGTAATTTTTTGACCTTACAAACTTATGGAACCTTCGGCTTCCTCAATCCGGGGCAATTGGCGGAGGAACCGCTTATGCTTCTGGATTTCGGCATCGAAAAAAGGCAGTCCGAGAAGTACGATTTTTATAATGACGACCGCGATTATGACGGCTTTCTGTTTCAGTATACCTTTCAGGGGGAGGGGGTTTTTGAGACGGAGGAGGGCAGCCGCAGGCTTTCCGCCGGCACCGCCTTTTTCTCCTGTATCCCGGAAAAAAGCAGGTACTATCTGCCTGCGGGAGAACCGGAAAACCGGTGGGAATATCTGTATGTACATTTTCAGGGCCCGGCAGCAGTTCCTTTTTTCCGGAAAATAAGAGACAGCTTCGGCCCGGTGGTTACGGTGCCCGCGGACAGCTTTCCAATACAGCTGTGGCTGAACCTGCACGAGGATATGACAAATGGCCGGCAGCTGCGGCGGTATGAGGGCGGAGATCTGGTTTACCGCTTTCTGTCTTCGCTGCTGCGGACCCTGGAGGAACCGCAGCGGCCTGCGCTGACGCCCTGTGTGGAGGAAAGCATCCGCTACATGAAAGAGCATTTCCCGGAGCATTTTTCCATAGAGGAGCTGGCGGCGTACAAGGGGCTTTCCTCCGCCTATTTCACCCGGCTTTTTACCAGGGAAACCGGGCAGTCCCCGGTCAGATATCTGACCGGGGACTGCCCGGTTTCCCTGGTAAAAAGCCGGGTGAAATAGGCGGAGGAAAGCC
>OJJT01000066.1_pt1 | contig 86272 bp, 66 predicted proteins | sample 1596281 | NCBI WGS metagenome assembly OJJT01 (sample SAMEA4350145, study PRJEB24818) | metagenome | biome: human; feature: gut; material: faeces | place: Denmark | collected 2013-09
ACCACGCGTCCCGCTCAGATTATTTTCTTTTGTTGTTTTTTTTTTTTTTGTATGTCTTATATTTTTTTTTTTTTTTTCAAGCAGAAGACGGCATACGAGATTTCTGCCTGTCTCGTGGGCTCGGAGATGTGTATAAGAGACAGCAGCCGCCCCTAGTGGCCTGTCTGACGAAGCACCGGTTAAGTCGCCTGCGACGCCAACCGCTGCTGAGGAGTTCCGGCCACGTTGGCTGAATCCTGACATTACGGAACAGTTAGAAACACCCCGTTTTTGAGACTGGAGCATAAAATCCCCCTGCATCCCTCCGCTGCCCGGGCCGCACACACCGGTACGGAAGACGACGACAGGCTCCGGACGCACAGCGGCCGATACACCGGCAAAACTGCGGCGGATGCCTTTATCCCGATCTTCCCTATTGAGTTTCGGGCGCGGAGCATTTATAATAGGAAGCGCCCATATTTTTCGGGCGGTTATTTTTTTGCAATCAATTCATCTTTAAAGCTGTATGGGGGGACTCTACTTATGAAAAAACAGACAGGAAACCAAATTACGGAAGGTGTTATCTGGAAGCAGCTTCTGCTCTTCTTTTTCCCGATTCTGTTCGGCACTTTTTTTCAGCAGCTCTATAATACCACCGATGCCGTAATTGTAGGCAATTTTGTGGGAAAGGAAGCGCTGGCGGCGGTGGGCGGACCGGCGTCAACACTCATCAACCTTCTGGTGGGCTTCTTTGTCGGGCTCTCTTCCGGCGCTACTGTTATTATTTCCCAATATTACGGAGCCAAAAACAAAACAGATGTAAAAAGGGCCGTACATACTTCCATTGCCCTGTCCATTGCCGGCGGCGCAATTATCATGGTACTGGGCATTATTTTTGCAGGAGCGGCTCTGCGCCTCATGAATACGCCTGATGATATCATGCGCCTCTCCGTTGTTTATATGCGCATTTATTTTCTGGGTGTGATTCCTTCCCTGATTTATAATATGGGATCCGGTATACTGCGCGCTGTGGGAGATTCCAAACGTCCGCTGTATTTCCTGATCCTCTCCTGCCTTGTGAATATTGTGCTGGATATTTTCTTTGTGGTAGGGCTGAAGCTGGGTGTTGCCGGCGTTGCCATTGCAACCGCCCTTTCCCAGGTAGTCAGCGCCGTCATGGTCCTTACCGCCCTGATGCGGACGGAGGATTCCTACAAGCTGTCACTGAAGGAGATCCGTTTTTACCCTGGAATGCTGAACAATATCATCCGTATCGGCCTGCCCGCCGGGCTGCAGTCCACCATGTATTCCATTTCCAATCTGATCATCCAGGCAAGCATCAATTCCTTCGGTACGGATACCATTGCCGCCTGGACGGCCTACGGAAAGGTGGACGGCATTTTCTGGATGATCATGGGCGCCTATGGCGTGGCCATCACCACCTTTGCCGGTCAGAACTTCGGCGCGGGAAAATATGACCGGATTCATAAAAGTGTCCGCGTCTGCCTGGGCATGGCGGCCTTTACCAGCGTCCTGCTCAGTGCAATAGTCCTGCTGGGCGGCAGGGTTTTCTTCCGCCTGTTTACCTCCGATGCAAATGTTACCGCCATCGGCCTGCAGATGATGCGTGTGATCTCACCCAGCTACATTACTTATATATGTATTGAAATCCTGGGCGGCACCGCCAGGGGCTGCGGAGATTCCGTCATTCCCATGCTGCTCACCTGCTTCGGCATCTGTGTGCTGCGTGTGGTGTGGATTCTGGCCATCGTGCCTCTGCGTCCGGAGCTGTCAACCGTGGCCTTCAGCTATCCGCTGACCTGGACGGTCACCTCGGTTATGTTTATCGTATATTATCTGCGGGGCAACTGGCTGAAGCGCAGCCGGCGGCTGGAGTAAGATCGCAGTACTTCCTTATTAAAAAAACGCCGGTTCTGATAACCGACGTTTTTTTACCCCCTTTTTACCCTCTCTTTTTTATATCCGTCCTCCCCCTGCCGTTACTTTTCTCTTTGTCCGGCAAGGAACCGTTCCATAAATTCTCTGTAATCTCCGGCCGGCATGGGTCTGGCGTATACATAGCCCTGTATGAAATCACAGCCCATTTCCCGCAGCATATCCACCAGCTCCATATCCTCCACGCCCTCGGCCACCGTTTCCATTTTCAGCGTCTCAGCCAGGTTCAGCATACAGGCTACCACCGCCCGTCCCCTTTCCTCATACTCTCCCCGCTCAAAAAACCTCCTGTCAAATTTCAGCACATTCATAGGAATATCCTTCAGGATGTTCAGGGAGGACTGTTCCGCCCCAAAATCGTCCATGGCGCAGGAAAACCCGTGTTCCTGCAGCCCTCTTACAATCCCGCGGAAAATGTCATGATTTTCCACAATCACGCCCTCGGTAAATTCCAGCTCCAGATATCCGTCGGGTATTTCGTACTGTCTTTTCAGGCGGCGGCAATTTTCTGTAAAATCAGGCTGCAGCATGGTTGTCCTGGATACATTGACAGAAATACACAGGGGTCTTCCCTGCTGCCCCAACCATTGCTTCAGGAACCTGCAGGCCTGCTCAAGCATGTAATAATCCAGGCGGAATATAATCCCCTCCCGTTCAAACAAACCGATAAAATCTGCCGGGAATATAAGTTTCCCGTCTGTCCCGCGCCAGCGTACCAGGGCTTCCGCCCGCAGGACTCCCGATTTTTTCAGGGAAATCTGTGGCTGGAGATACATCTCAAACTCCTCTTTACGCAGCGCGTCAGCCATTGCCGCTTCCATGGCCAGCTCCTGCACCACCCTGCTGCGCATCTTTTCATCATAAACAGCCATATGGCTTCCCGGAAGGCTTTTAATGCTTTTTTCAGCAATGTTGGCTCTGTCCAGCATCTCATTCAGACTGAGCCGATCCTCTGGCTTTTCCATCCGATACGCGCCGCAGGCAAGCTCCACGCGGAACCGGCGGGAGTCTCCTGCAAAACCGTTCAGCTTTTCCGTAATCCACCGGAAACGTTCCTCCAGCTCCTCACTTCTTTCAAAGCTGCGCAGGACAACGAACTTGTCGCCGGATATCCTGCCGAAGGTTTCATAAGGCTCCAGCGTTTCCCGGATGCAGTCGGCCCAGTACTTTAAAAAGCGGTCCCCGGTTTCATAGCCGTACACATCATTTATGTATTTGAATTTTTTCAAATCCGAGTACCAGAGCACGTATTTCCTGTCCGGATTTTCACTGAGAAGCTTTACTGCCTGGACCCTGAAGCCTTCAAAATTCAGGAACTGCGTCAGCTGGTCAAAATAAAGGATTCTTCTGTTTTCAAACTGCAGCTCTTCCTTAATCAGGAAGGTGGATATATAGCTGGCAAGCATGCCAAGAATGGCAAGCTCGGACCAGTATTTCGTTATGTTTTTCAGGCCGATGAAGCCAAGGAGGCGGCTGCCTGCAAATATGGGCGTCAGGCAGAAGGATTCCGTTTTATCCCTTTTCAGCCTCAGATAAAGCCCTTCATCCTCCCCGGCAAGCTGCTCCACATTTTTTATGACCACCTGCTTTTCGTTGCTCAGGATTTTTTCCCAGCAGGCAATGGTTTTCTCCGAAATAGGCTTCTTTTCCAGAACCTGGTATTCCTCCCGCCGCTGATTCCAGACAGCCACTCTTCCTTTCCGGGAAAAAAGCAGCATAACGCCTTCCTCCGAACCGTAAAAACGGCAGATTTCGGACAGTAGCTCCCTGGAGGCCTCAACCACGCTCTCCGCCTCAATCAAAGGCCTCATGCAGGAAGAAAGCATATTCTGGCCATAAAGGGAACGCTGGATCACCTCATCCGTCCGCTCCGGCCTGGAAACATCCATTACCACTTCCATACGGACAAGCTTTTTTTCCCATTCCACCAGCTTATCCTTCAGAATATAATCACCGTCTATTACATCATTATGATGCTTCCATATATAATACTGATCTCTGCGCAATACGGCATTGGTGCAAAACGGACAGGGCTCCTTCCTGTTCTGCAGCACCTCATAGCACTTTTTTCCCTTGTAGTCTCCCCAGGTTTCTTTTATCCGTCCCGGTTCAGCCACACTGATCAGATACAGCTCATAGGTTTTGGGATCGCTCAGATAGATAAAATCCTCAGCGGTCTCAAGCGTCAGAGCCTCTGAAAAAGCCAATGCATATTTTTCAAGCATATAAGTAAAAAAAGCCTCCTCCTCGGAAAGCTCTTCCAGTCCCGCCAGCCGCATCATCCTCTGCCTTTCTTTTTACAGATATAATCTTATTCTTCTATTATAAATATACCACTGTAAAAAGCAAGTTTTTATTCATTTCTTCAAATGGTTCTTATTCCCTTTTCAAAGCCGCCTTTTTGAGGTACTATTAAAGTAAGGAAAGGTAATGGCAACAGTTCGGTCAGCCCAACTGTTGCAGGTAATGACGGGGCGTTTGCAATTAATAAAAAGGGGGCTTTTATATGGCAAACACAATTATTACAATCGGCAGGCAATTTGGCAGCGGCGGCCATGAAATCGGCAAGCTCGCGGCACAGAAGCTGGGTATCGAATGCTATGACAGCAGGCTGATCCAGCTGGCTTCCGAAAAAAGCTGTATCGGCATGGAGCATCTCAAGCCCGTGGATGAAAAGAGGGCAAATCCCTGGCTCTATACCGTACCCTCGGATTACTCCAATGAAATGACCGGCTTCGGGCTTCCCATGAACGACATGCTGTTTAATGTGCAGTCCCAGATCATCCGACAGCTGGCAGATAAGGAATCCTGCATCATCGTCGGCAGATGCGCAGATTCCGTGCTGGAAAGCTATCCGAACGTCATATCCGTTTTTATCCGGGCCAATCATCCTGAGCGCGTTAAAAGAATCATGGAGCGCCAGAACATTTCAGCAAAAGAAGCGGAAACGCTCATCAAAAAGATGGATAAGGACAGAAGCCTTTACTACAATTTCTTCTCTGACAAAAAATGGGGACGCGCCGAAAGCTATGATCTCGTCCTCAACAGCACTGCGCTTGGCCGTGAAAGATGTGTTGACCTCATCTGTTCCCTTATGAAGCAGCTGTAAATCCCCTACATAATATAAAACAGCTGCGCAGTTTAACTGATTCCCGAAAGGGTTCCCGGGCCGTAAGGCTTCCGGGAATCCTTTTTTTGTTTTTCCCACTTTTTTGCACTATCTTAACCTATGTAAAATGTTTGTAAAATCAATGCAGAAAGCATGTTTTTCCCGTTTTCTTTCATTATAATAGGCCATGTAAATATTATGTTTGAAACATGTTGAGAAAGGGTAAAGAAATGACTATCAGCTTCTCTTCTTTTCTGTCACAGCTTCTTTCCAGCCCGGTTCTGGCGGTCACCGTTGTGCTGACTCTGGGCGTAATTCTCGTCAATGGTTGGACCGACGCCCCCAACGCCATCGCCACCTGTGTCTCCACAAGAGCCATCGGCCCGAAGGCGGCAATTCTCATGGCGGCGTTCTTTAATTTCCTCGGAGTTTTTGTCATGACAATGTTCAATGCCAGCGTGGCCTCCACCATCTATAATATGGTGGATTTTGGCGGTAACCCGGATCAGGCCCTCACCGCCCTGTGCGCCGCTCTGGTAGCTATTGTCTCCTGGGCTGCGGCCGCATGGTGGTTCGGGATTCCTACCAGTGAAAGCCATGCGCTGATTGCCGGATTGTCCGGTGCCGCGGTTGCCATGCACAACAGCTTTGCAGGAATCAACGGCTCCGAATGGATCAAGGTTATCTATGGCCTGATCCTCTCCACACTTTTGGGTTTCCTGCTGGGCTGGCTGTCGGCAAAAACTGTGGAGACGGTGTGCAAAAACATGGATCGGCCCAAAACCACCGGATTTTTCGGCGGGGCGCAGATTGCAGGCGGGGCGGCCATGGCCTTTATGCACGGCGCACAGGACGGCCAGAAATTCATGGGTGTTTTCATGCTCGGGATTTTTCTCACAAACGGACAGGATAATGTGACCAGCTTCCGCATTCCCCTGTGGCTCATGATTCTGTGCAGCGCCGTGATGGCCCTGGGCACCTCCATCGGCGGCTACCGCATCATTAAGGCCGTAGGAATGGATATGGTAAAGCTGGAAAAATACCAGGGCTTTGCCGCGGATATGGCCGGCGCGGCCTGTCTTCTGCTCTCCTCGCTGACCGGCATCCCCGTCTCCACCACACATACGAAAACCACGGCCATCATGGGCGTGGGCGCGGCCAGAAGGCTTTCCAGTGTAAACTGGGGAGTGGTCCGTGAAATGGTGCTCACCTGGGTTCTTACCTTCCCGGGCTGTGGACTGATTGGCTATCTGTGCGCCAGGCTGTTTTTGTTTATATTCTGAACAGTTACAAACCATTATTTCATTTCACTGAAAGGATATTGCAATGGGTAGAAAAAAAGAAAATAATTATTTTGACATGTTCATCCAGGCCGTAACCTATTCCTGCCAGGCGGCGGATATGCTGAAGGAAAACTTTATCAGCTTCGATCCCGAACAGCTGCCGGCCTGCATGGAGGCCCTCCATCATATAGAACATACGGCGGATCTTGCCAAACATGATTTGATGGAAAAGCTGCTGAAGGAATTCATCACTCCCATCGACCGGGAGGACATCATGGAGCTCTCCAGCGCGCTCGATGACGTGACCGACAGCCTGGAGGACATACTGCTGCGGCTGTATATGTTCCGCATCACTTCCCTGCGCGAGGACGCCGTTTCCTTCGTCAGCATTATCTGCGACTGCTGCTGCGCCCTGAAGAAGCTGATGGTGGAATTCCCTGAATTCCGCAAATCCAAAGCGATTAAGGATATGATAATCGAAATCAACCATCTGGAGGAAAACGGCGACAAGCTTTACACAGAAGCCATGCGCAGGCTGTATTCAGAATCCGGCGACGCCGTGGAAATCCTGTCCTGGACCGCAATTTATGACAGACTGGAAAAATGCTGCGATAAATGCGAGGACGTGGCGGATGTGGTGGAAACGGTTATTCTGAAGTACAGCTGACGGCAGGGAAATGGAATCCGGGCTGCTGTATTTTTACAGCGCCGGTTTCCTGCCGGACAGGAGCGCACTTTCCCGGGAGCAGCCAGGATTTCCTTCGCCATGTTATTTTATATAATTTTCATTTTTTATTTCTGTCATGCTGTGTTATTATAAAAAACACACCGGCTGCCGATTGTGTAAATCCTATCTGCCAAGTTTATTTTTACATATACAATCAAATCGATTTTTCTGTCCAATCGGACAATAATTCCACTATGAGAGCAAATATTTTTATTCCAAAATAACAAAATCTATTACCATAATAACAGTAAGAAACGGTTGCCATGTGTCGGATTACCAGCTATAATTAAATGGAAGATAGATATTTACACATAGCTTACGGAACAGGAGGCTGTGTGCAGGAACACGAAGAAAAAGAAGTGACAAATCAGGCCGATCCGCAGAACATTCACCATGAGGATCTGGCTTTAAAAACGGCGGCGCAGTATTTCGGCGAAGAGCTTCTGCCCCTGCTGGGGATAACCGATAACGTACGGTATGTTGCCCCCACTGAAAATGTGACGCTGGAAGCGAAACAGATGTACCAGGATTTCAACTACATCTCAACGAATAACCTTTGGGTACATCTGGAGTTTGAAAGTGACTCCGTCACACGCAAGGATCTGAAACGGTTCCGGGAATACGAGGCAACAACGGCCCGAACCTTTAATGTTGCGGTCATTACTTATGTAATCTGCTCCTCTAAAGTGAAAAGGCCCATAAGCTCACTGGCAGAGGGCATCAATGTTTATCATGTGAAGCTTATCCGTCTGAAGAATAAGGATTCGGACCGGCTATTCGCCTGTGTAAAAGAAAAGCAGGAGCAGGGAATGCCCCTGGAGAAAAAAGATCTGGTTTCCCTGCTTTTGACGCCCCTGATGTCCGGGCATATGGGAATCGGGGAACGGATTATAAAAAGCCTGAATTTTATACAGTATGCTTCAAAAACGGTAACTCCGATTGAACTGGAAAAAATGAAGGCCGTGCTGTATACATTAGCTTTTAAATTCTTAAATAAAAAGGAATTGGCCGAAGTGAAGGAGGTAATTGCAATGACAGAACTTGGAAAAATGCTTGTAAATGACGGATTTGAAAAAGGGCTTGCCGAAGGGAAAGCTGAAGTGGAAGCAAAATTTGTAGCTATCATCAGGAAAAAGAGAGCGAAAGGGCTTGATGCTTCTGCCATAGCAAAAGAATTGGAACTGGAAACCGCCTATGTTGAAAAAGTAATGGCATTAATCGCTGAAGGCCCTTCCGTGAGCGACCTGCAGATAGCGCAGATGATTCTCGGACAGTAACCGTCGGCTCACAAACAATATGAGCCGCAGCCGGTTTGATTTGATTTCATTTGCCTGCTGCGGCTGCATTTTACCCGTTTTGCTTTTCTATTGAAGCACTGCTTTATCCCATCTGTTTTTCAGCCGCCATTCTCACAGCCCCATAATAAATCCCGTACAATGCCGCAAAAAATCCAACCGCCATTGCCACCGCCTGCCAAATCCACATATTTCCCGTAAATACAGGCATTCCCAAAGTATCAAGAAGCAGCTTTCGCGCCCCATCATATATCAGCCGGCCGCTGGTAATAAGAGCCGGAGACAGCGGCAGCAGAAACAACAGCATCAGCTGTCGGCTATCTAACCTGGCAATCTGTTTCCCGCTCATTCCCAGCTGTCCAAGAATACTGTTCCGTCTTTTCTTTTTTTCACCGTCACTGAGGGCCTGCGTTGCAAGAATTGCCGCGCCGGTAATTTCCAGAATGACAGACAGATATACCAGGCAGATAAGCAGCACATAAATCTGAGAAAGCGATTCCTTCTGCACCCACTTGCCTGACAGGTAATCCTTATCCGGATATATCAAAGAAGTGACCGCCCGTCCTGTTTCCATAGATAGTAAATCGTCAGGGGGAACTAATCCATCCCGGGAGGTTAACCCCTCGCAGGAAGCTGACTTTCCCGGGGAGGCAGGCCTCCCTTCGGAAACAGATTTCCATTGGGAAACAGATTTCCCATTCCCCCTGTCCAAAAGAACAAGCCCGCCGTCCGTCAGCTGTTCAAGCTCCGCGCTGTTCAAAGGCTGCTCCGTAACTGCCGCATACAGACCGTACCGTATCTCCATCCCGTCCGTCACCTTATCAGGAACCACAACAACATAATCCAGGCCATTGCCGTAGGTATCATTCTGGCTGAACGGCTCTGAGAAAACACCTCCTGCATTCAGCTCATATCCATTCACCTCTATTGTCCCGGCCTTCTCCATATAATCCGAAAATTTGCCGGCAAGAGACGGCGTGCAGTGGACATAGCAGGAATTTTCGTAAACCTCCGGGATTTCATATCCCAGCATCTGCCTCAGATAAAGATAGTCGCTCTGTTTCATATACGTATCCGACAGATATTCCGCATATATGAGCCGCTGCGGCTTTTCCAGCTCCTTCGCCGCCTGCCGCCTTAAAGAAAAAAATTCCCTGCTTTCCCAGCCATAGATTCCGTAGGAACAGCTCTTTTGTATGGGAAAGCTTTCCCCAATCCGTTTTTCATAAGCGCTGAAATCCATCATACCGCCCGGATGCAGTATCATTATATCAAACACATTCAGCTCGACGCTGCGATCCGCAAAAATACGGGCAGCAGCCCCTGTTCCAAAAAAGAATACCGCCAGCATAAATAAAACTGACAGGATTCCAAGCACCACACTCATGGAACGAAGCTTTGACGTAAACTCCCTGAAAATAATCAGATGATTTTTCCGGTACGCCCATCCCTTCCTTTTTTCCAGCTGTGAAGCCAGAAAAGAGGGCACGCTGAAAAAGAAAGTAAAAAGGCCAGTCACCACAAACGCCAGCCCCAAAAGGACATCGTATCCCTTCCCCATGGGCCGCAGTATGATCAGCATATTACCCACAGCATAAAAAAGCAGTGACAATATGAAAACTCCCGGGAAAGAACTTTTCTGCTTCAGCAGCCTGCCTTCGTTCTGCCGATCGTAATACAACAGATCATACAGCCTGATTTTCCGGAGCCGCCTTTTATTTTTATGCAGGGCAAGCAGATACATTCCGGCAAAATATAACAATGTCACTCCTGCCGTCTGAAAGGAAACGGAAAAACCAAGGCTAAACGTCATGCCAAACATTCTGAGCACCGCGGCCTCCACAAGCCTGGACAACAGAATGCCGGCCAGCAATCCGAAAACAAACGCCATGCCTGCAATCATCAGATTTTCATATAAAAACAAACCTGCAATGGTCCGGTTAGACAGCCCGGAAACCATATATATACTCAGCTCCCTGCTGCGCTTCCTGAGCATATAGCCGGTCATATAGCTTACAAGCCAGCCCAGCACAAGAATTATCAGCAGGGATGTGGCAATCACCATAAGCGGCAGTATCTCCAGCCTGGGAAGCCTTTTGACCTGCTCAGAAAAAATCAGCGCATTATAGGCATACATACATGCCACGGCACAGCTTATCGTAATAAAATACAGCACATAATCCCCCAGCTGCCTTTTTGCATTGCGCAGCACCAGTTTCCCTAGCATTGGCCGTCACCTCCCAAAAGAGAAAGCACGTCCAGGATTTCGTGGTAGAATACGCCCCTTGTCTTCTCTCCCTTCACAAGCTCGTTGAATATCTTCCCATCCTTCAAAAACAGGATGCGCTCCGCATAACTGGCGCAGAATGCATCATGGGTCACCATAAAAACCGTGGTTTCCAAATCTTCATGCAGCTGTGAAATAATTTCCAGAAGCACATGGGCAGAATGGGAATCCAGGGCCCCTGTCGGCTCATCCGCAAAAATTATTTTGGGGCCGCATACCACAGCGCGGGCAAAGGCACAACGCTGCTTCTGCCCTCCCGACGTCTGAAAGGGGAATTTCCCCAGCACATTGCCAATCTGCAGCTTATCTGCAATCTTCCTGACCCGCAGGCCAATTTCCTCCGGCCCCAGTCCCTGAATCGTCAGGGGCAACGCCATATTTTCTTCCAGAGTAAGCGTATCCAGCAGGTTATACTCCTGAAATACAAAGCCCAGGTTATCCCGCCGGAACGCGGCAAGCTCCTCCTCCCGCAGCTTTGTAATATCCTTTCCATCCAGCATAATATGCCCGGCGCTCACAGAATCAATGGTGGAGAGGCAGTTGAGCAGCGTGGTTTTCCCGGAACCGGAAGCGCCCATAATACTGATATACTCCCCCTTACGGACATGGAAGCTGAGCTGATCCAGCGCCCGGGTTACGGTACCCAGGCCGCCATAGTATTTTTCAATATTCTCCACCCGTAGAAGAATTTCTTGTGCACAGCCCAATTACCCGGCCTCCCTTCCATTTTCAATGACAACATCCCTGTCTGCAAATTTTAATATATACGTATATGCGATGTCTGAGGCAGATTCCATGTCAATTTTATAAGTTCCCCGCATACGCAGTGAAAATCCGGCCTCAAAGGCATACGTCCGGGTGATCGCCGTCACATTTCCTCCGGAATCCCTGATACTCTCCTCTGTAACAGCCGGTATGATGTTGCAGTAAGGGAACTGCCCGTCAATAACCACCTGGGTAATCCTCCCCTCTTCCCGAATCCATTCCACTCCCGGTGAATCCGATCGGATCTGCCTGGCCCCGCTCAGGAAAAACAGGACTGCAGCCAGAGAAATAAAAACAACAGCCAATATCCAGGCAGCCTTCCGTCCGCCCCTTTTCCGTCCCTGTCTGTATACACGCTCCATAATGGACACCTCCTTAATATTTTGGACCGGCAGTCCTGCAAAAGCTCCTGCTGCCTGAATCCAACCCCATTGTACCGGGAGACGCCTCTTTCTTGTATACATGTTTCCTGATCTTATGTGACAAATCTGTAAGATACCGTAACAGCCGGTCATCTGAACAGTTACAGGATACCGTCATCCGCTCATATCCAACATATGCTGACTGAAAATTTACAGGCAGCGGGGATTATAACAGCACCGTCCTACACCGTGAAATGCCCGCTTTTAGGAAAGGTCAGGCGGATCGTTGTAAATTCCCCCGGCTCAGACAGCGCATCCATGGCAATCCCCAGCCTGAGACAAAGCTGCCTGCACAGATAAAGACCGATGCCCGTGGCCCCCTTTCCCGCCCTTCCGTTGCTCCCTACGAAGCCCTTGTCAAAAATCCTTCCGATTTCACTGGGCAGAATACCAACGCCGTTATCCGTCACGGACAAGACCACACTGTCCCCCCTCTTCTCGGATTCCACTGTGATTACGGGAGAAGCCTCACTCCGGTATTTCACACTGTTGATTATGACCTGGCTGATAATAAAGACTATCCATTTGCTGTCCGAATATACGGTATCCCCAATTCCGTCCGTATAAATGCAGGCCCCGCTCTGTATCAGGAACTGCCTGTTTGCGGCAAGCGCCTCAAAGACACAATCCTTAAGAGAGATTTCCCGGATAAAATAATCCTTTTCCACACTCCCCAGCCTTGCAAAAAAAAGCACCCGCTCCACCTCGCGCTCAATCTGCTCCGTCTGCGACATAATTTTCCGGATCACATCCGACCTGTTATTTTCGCACAATAGCTGTATCCCAGTCATGGGGACCTTGATTTCATGCACCCACTGTTCGATAAAATCCCGGTATTCCGTGTTTGCCCTTCTGTTCTGCGCCACCTCGTCCGTCATGGACTTCAGCGCTTCCTTCATTATCTGAAAATATACCTTTTCCGCGGCGGATACAGGCTTATCCGCAATCTCCGCCGTCAGATACTTTTTCTCCAGCGAATCCGTCACTGACAGCAGATACCGCAGCCTTTTGTAAAGGCGCACATATCCACAGCACAGACTGGCAGCAACGATGAGTAAAAAGCATATCCACAGCAGGAGCATTTCCTGGGGTGTAATTCCATAAAGAAGCAACAGCATGGAAAAGAAAAAACCGCCTGCAAGACAGGTGAGAATTACAGCCCTCGTACTTTTAAGATAATCGGAAATTGTCATATTTTATATCCCATCCCTCTTTTTGTCTGTATCAGGTTTCCGGCTCCCAGCGCGCAGAGTTTTTCCCGTATCCGCATCATATTCACGCTCAGTGTATTGTCATCAATATGGATTTGGCTGTCCCATAAAAATTCCACCAGTTCAAGCCTTGGGACTATTTCTCCCGCATGCGTGAACAGATAATACATCAGCTTCAGCTCTGTTTTCGTCAGCTCCGCCTCCCGGCCGCCAAAGGACAGCGTACCCGCGGCCAGGCTGAGGCGCATTCCCTTATATTCCGGCAATTCCGCCTGTTCTCCTCTTTTCAGCAACAGCTTTATCCGGGCAAGCAGAATCGGCACATTGTATGGTTTTGTGATATAATCATCTCCGCCAATCGTCAGCGCATACAGCTCATCCATGGACGTATCCCGTCCTGTCAGAAACAGGATGGGCGTATCTGAAAAGCTTCTGATATCGGCGCACAGATGATATCCGTCCCTGCCCGGCAGATTGACATCCAGCAGTATCAGATCCGGAGCCAATGCCCTTACCAGCTCTGCTACGTTACCGAATTCCTCTGCGGCCTCCACCAGATAACCCGCATTGGACAGGAGTGTTTTCAATTCCTCCCTTATCAGCTCTTCATCCTCTATAATCAATATTTTATCCATCCGGCCCTGTTCCTCCTCCGCCCTTCCTGACGGCAAATCAGGGCATTATTACCATACCTGGTCCGCCGCCGCTTCCCTGCCCCAAGCTGCAGGCCGTCTTTTTTGTCCGGCAGCTTTTTCTATATTTATGCAGGAATAATACAAGTATAGCATTATCTGTGCCGGAACAAAATAATACAAAAACAAAACAAGAAAATACATTTTATTTTTCTCCCGATCACCTAATATAAAAAGGTACTTCATTCCACAAAAAAGGGAATGCGGCAACTGTAATTTTTTTAATCATCCGGGAGGGGATTATCCTATGACACCAATGAAATGGTTCTATTCCTTTATCAAGCCCTATCGAAAGCGGCTCTTTCTGGGATTGTTTCTCGTAACATTTCTGGCAGGACTCGCCATCATTAATCCTATCGTCAGCGGTAAGGTCGTGGACGACGTTATCAGCGGCGGACAGTATCACAAGCTGCCTGTGCTTGTGGCCATACTTCTGCTGGTGACGGCCGTGCGAAGCGTTCTCCGCTTCCTGGTTCCCTATAACTTCGAAATCTGTTCCCAGGGTGTGCTGTACAAAATGAGGGATGCGGTTTACAGAAAGCTCCTGATGGAAGACTTTGACTTCTATAACCGCAACCGCACCGGCGACCTGATGAGCAGACAGACAGGTGATATGGATGCCATCCGCCATTTCGTGGCAAACGTCATCTCATCCATTTATGAAAATATCCTGTATTTCTGCTTCGCGCTGGTCATGATCTTTACCATCAATACGAAGCTGGCGCTGTGCATGCTCTGCATCCTGCCTTTTACGCTGGTGCTCACGCTCTGCCAGTTCAAGCAGGTAAAACCGGCCTTCCATAACATCCGTACCCATTTTTCCAGCCTGAACGCCTTCGTCCAGGAAAATATCAGCGGCAACCGGGTGGTAAAGGCTTTTGCCAAGGAAGATTACGAAACCGAAAAATTCGAAGTCGAAAACGACGGCTACAAAAAAGCGGAGCTGGACTGTGCGGCAATCTGGTCCAAATATGTGCCTGTTTTTGAATTCTTTTCCAACATACTTACCGTTGTCCTCATGCTTTACGGCGGCATCATGGCCATCCGGGGCGAGGTAACCCTGGGCAGCCTGGTAACCGTAAACGGCTACCTGTGGATGCTCAATATGCCCATGCGTATGGCGGGCTGGTTCGTCAACGACGTACAGCGCTTCGTCACCTCCGTGGAAAAAATACATACCACATTTTCCGAGGATCCTCATATCTGCAAGCCGGAAAATGCCATTACCAAAAAGCATCTGAAGGGAAGCATTGAATTCCGCAATGTATCCTATCAGGCCGAGGGCGAGGATATTATCCAGAATGTAAGCTTTTCTGTGAAGCCCAACCAGACCATCGGTATCCTTGGTCCTACCGGCGCGGGGAAATCCACCATCATGAACCTGCTCTGCCGTTTCTATGACGCAACGGAGGGCGAGGTGCTGGTGGACGGCGTCAACGTAAAGGACATGGATTTATACGAGCTGCGGGACAATATCGGTATGGCCATGCAGGATGTATTCCTCTTTTCCGATACCATTGAGGGAAACATCGCCTACGGCCGGCCCGACTGTCCTTTTGAGAAGGTAAAAAAAGCGGCCATTGCCGCGGATGCCAACCACTTTATCCAGGCTATGCCGGACGGCTACGACACCATTGTGGGGGAACGCGGCGTCGGTCTTTCCGGCGGCCAGAAGCAGCGTATTTCCTTGGCCCGCGCCCTGCTTAAGGACCCTGCCATACTGATTCTGGACGACACCACCTCCGCGGTGGATATGGAAACAGAATCCTACATACAGAAGCAGCTGAAAAACCTGGAGGGCAACCATACAATTTTCATTATTGCCTATCGTATTTCTTCCCTGAAGGATGCGGATCAGATTCTGGTTCTGGATCACGGCCGTATCGCGGAACGGGGGACACACGATGAACTGCTTGCAAACAACGGCTATTATGCCCGGGTTTTCGAGCACCAATATCACACACCGGCAAAGGAGGGACGTTAAAATGGCACGCAACAGATACGATATCGACGAAGTCATGGAAGACCATTTTGACTTAGGGCAGCTCAAAAGGCTCGGCCATTATGTCCTTCCCTTTAAAAAGGATATGGCCCTGGCGGCCTTCCTCATGCTCTCCGCAAGTGCGCTGACCATGCTCATTCCCCGTTTTTTCATGACGGTGATGAATGACATTATTCCCCAGGGGGATGTTAAGGGACTGCTGCGAATCAGTTTTTACACACTGCTGATCATCCTGTATTCCGTGTTCTCCCTGAAGGCCAAAATAAAAATTACCAACCGGGTGGGCCAGTCCGTCATCCATCAGCTGAGAACCGATATCTTCTGCCACCTGCAGGAGCTTCCCTTCTCCTACTATGACGACAGGCCCCACGGGAAAATCCAGGTCCGGGTCGTAAACTATGTAAATAATTTAAGTGACCTGCTTTCCAACGGTCTGCTGAATACAATAACGGACCTGTGCAGCCTGATTTTCATCATCTTTTTCATGCTCTCCATCAACGTGAAGCTGACACTGATGTGTATGTGCGGCCTTCCCGTACTGGCGCTGTTTGCCAGTCTCATTAAGAAAAAGCAGCACCGCGCATGGCAGATACAGAGCAACAAGCAGTCCAACCTGAATGCTTATATTGCAGAAAGCATCAACGGCATCCGGGTGACCCAGTCCTTTGTCCGCGAAAAAGAAAACAGCGGAATTTTCAACCGCCTCAGCGACGGCTACCGTCAGTCCTGGATGCGCGCGGTCCGCTTTAACTTTATGATGGGGCCCACCGTTGACGTTATTTCCGCAGTGACCACGGCGTTTCTGTATGTGGCAATCGTGGATATGGCCATGAGCGGCGGAACGGCTTCCGTAGGTGTACTGGTTGCCTTTACCGGCTATATCAGCCGTTTCTGGTCTCCCATCACCACACTGGCAAACTTTTATAACTCCCTGTTAACGGCCATTTCCTATCTGGAACGTATTTTTGAAACCATCGACGAGCCTGTCGCTGTCAAGGACGCCCCCGGCGCAGTGGAAATGCCGCCTATCATTGGCAAAGTTACCTTTGACCATGTATCCTTCTCCTATGAGGAGGGCATAAAAACACTGGATGACGTGAGCTTCACGGCCATGCCTGGCGAATCCTTCGCTATCGTAGGGCCTACGGGCGCGGGAAAAACCACCATTGTCAACCTGCTGAGTCGCTTCTACAATATCGGCAGCGGAACGGTTTATATTGATGATACGGATATCTCCAAGGTGACGCTGCATTCTCTGCGCACGCAGATGGGCGTCATGATGCAGGACAGCTTCATTTTCTCCGGAACGATTATGGATAACATCCGCTACGGCAACCGGACGGCGACGGACGATGAAGTAATCCTGGCTGCGAAAACCGTATGCGCCCATGACTTCATCATGCAGATGGAGGACGGCTATTATACCCAGGTAAATGAACGCGGAAGCCGTCTTTCCGCAGGACAGCGCCAGCTGATTTCCTTTGCCCGCGCACTGCTGGCCGACCCGAAAATACTGATTCTGGATGAGGCGACCTCCAGCATCGATACCGAAACGGAAATCATCCTGCAGAAAGGCCTGAACGAGCTGCTGAAAGGACGTACCTCCTTCATCATCGCCCACCGTCTTTCCACCATCCAGAACTGTACGCGCATCCTGTATGTGGATAAAGGCAAGATCCAGGAAAGCGGAAGCCATGAAGAATTGCTGCTGAACAAAGGACCTTACTATAACCTGTTTATGTCCCAGTACAGCTTTATGAAGGATAAGGCCGTGCAGTAAAATCAGAGCGCTCTTGAAGCACTTTCTTATGGACGGCACAGCAAATGTACCGGCCTGCGGAACAGTTACCATCAAAGTTCATTACCTGAGGGCGGATCGCTTCGCTTTCGGTCATGAAAACGGCCTGACCAAAAGTCCCCTTTACTTTTGGTCAGGCCGTTTCTTTTATGTTGCTTTCGTTTGTCTTAGTTGTTTAATGTAGCAAAATGCTCCGCAGGAAAATCATCCGTATCGTAAACTACCCAAACATGACGATATCCATTGGCATTATCCAACACTCTCTGCTTTGCTTTCCAAAACAAATTAATTGTATTATCGCCTTCTCCTGCAACTTCAAGCTGTATCCTTTTTCGATACTGGCTGTTGATAATATCAGCGATTGCCTCAAAATATGCAGGCTCCGTATCAGTTCCTTCCGATACAATCAAATGATATTCCGGCTGGATTTTCATTCCTCTGTCAGGCTTCGGCTTCATCCATGATTTGTTTAAATCACTTTTCTTTAGAGGCTTCAGACTCATTTCCAATCGCCTCCGCTCAGCATACTTTGCAGATACGGATCCGCACCATATCTTCCTTCCAGATACTGTTTATCAAATGCAGCTGTACTATTTACCCTTTCATTATCTTCTCTGCGAATTTCATAAAGAGAATAAATTTCACTGCTATGACAATCATTTAATGCCGCAAACCATATTTCATCTCTGCGAAATACCGTATTCTTCATGGTAGCCATATCATGGGATGTAAATAAAAGCTGCGCCCCATACCTGTTAATTTTTCGATTCTGAAACATAGAAATTACATATCTGAGAAGTTTTGGATGCAGCTTCGCATCAAGTTCATCTATGATAACCAATCTTCCTTCCTGCAGCGCAACCAGGAGGACCGGAAGGATGGCAATCAGCTTCTTCGTTCCGTCCGACTCATGACTGAACGGCAGTTCATAATCTGCTTCCCCGATCCTGCGCTTCAGAAATAGCTGCTTTTCCTTTTCATCATATCTGTAATCGTCCACATCGATTCCCAAATCATTTAAGAGCAAAAGGATACTTTTCTTTATTTCAGCATCATCTGATACCATAATCTGCATCTCAGCCATAGGATTAGCATAACTGCGAATAATACAAGATTCAAACCACTCCTGCACCTCTGCAATTACCGGGATATTATAATTGATGGCAAGGAAAGATATAAACGGCATCTTGGCATTGATACTGGTATTCACATTTTCCTTCTTTAAAATTGTTCCGAGGCTGATTTCTTCACCTTCACGATAAAAAATATGAGCAGGCTTTTTCCCGCCAATTTTCTTTCTGTCCAGGGTTTCTGCAGTTATTTCATCCCGTAAAACAGCCAGATAATAACGGTATTCATATTCCTCTGTTCGGAAGAATATCCGAAACTCTGTGGGTTTTTCTGCTGATACCGGATCAAATAAAAAAGGTTCTGCCGCCACCCTCTGCTGCATGATCAGCGGCTTCCGGTTCTTCTCCAGATCATGGATCGGTTTTACAACGGTGGAAATCAAACTGGCCAATGCCAGCAGTAAATTTGACTTGCCGCCTCCATTAGGACCATAAACAGCACTTACAGGCAAAAGACTACTGCACTTATCTTTTGTTATAAGGCTATCTGCAAACTCCGGAACAGAAGAAGCCTGGAAGTCAAATGTGGTTTCCTCTCTATATGATTTAAAATTCTGAAATGAAAACTGACAAAGCATCCTTTTCACCTCCTTTTCTTACTGCCTTAAGTATATCACTAATTCTTCCCCTTTATCAACTTTTATATGGTATTTCAAAAAAATATTTTTTTGTAAGGATTATAAATATATTTTTACACAGATTTATCCTGTTATGGCTACACCAAACTCTCCCCCGATTTTCTGCCGTGACAGCTTAATTATCCTATCAATTGGTATAATGAAAAAATCATCAGAAATACCAGGACATTCTTACCCTTCAATTCCTGTGTTTCTTCCTCAATCTGTTGTGCCTCCTACTTCGAAGAAGGCAAGTAGCGCAGCAGGTCTATCTCCGTATCCTGTCCGTCAATGGAAAGAAACATGGTCAGCTCGCTGTATCCGTCCTGTACCTCAAAGGAATAGGTCCTGTTTTTCTCCCAGCTCTTCTCTGTGCTGTTTTCTTCCAGATAATGCACGCTCACGCCGCCCTCTTCCGTCTGCGTACGGCCGCTGATTTGGATGTACCAGGAATCATTATACGTTTCAGGTATGGTAAACTGTAATTTTCCATCCGCATATCCAATGCTTTTTTGCAGGCTCTCTACCGGATCCTGTTTTTTGGACATCATCAGAAAAAGAACCACAGCGATGATGAAAAGCAGGACGGCGCCTGCGATCACTATCGCTGTTATTTTCTTTTTATCCATATGTTCATCCTCTCTGACTTCTGCTTATTCCTGTTATTAAGTTACCTTTCCTCTTTTGCAATGAGCCGGTCTATTTTCTGAATCAGTTCCTTCCAGTCCATAACCGTCAAATAAGGAATATCTTCAGCAAGTGTCTGGTTTGCCTTTGCGCAGGCGCCATACCACACAGGACTCATGCCCGCCTGGTAAGAGCCCTTCACATCACAAATCAGATTATCTCCGCAGTACCAGATTTTTTCTGCAGAAAGCTTTGCTTTCGCACAGGCCATCTTAAAAATCCTGGGATGGGGCTTTTTAAACAGATAATCGCAGGAGGTCATAATAAACTCGAAATGGTTCTCCGGAAAGAATCTGTTAATCCGAAGTGTCAGCGTTTCCGAATTCTTCATCATATTGCTGACCACCGCGGTCCGGATTCCCTTTACATGAAGAAAACCGAGAAGCTGCTTCATACCGGCTGTCGGATATCCCGGCGCTGCATGATCCCAGAAAATACGCTCCACTTCATTCCAGGGAACGTCCAGCTTGATATCCAGATACTCATACAGATACCTGTTAAAGGAAGCACTGGAAAACTCCCCTCCGGGGAAGGCTCTTTTTTCCGGCCCGAAAAGCTCTGCCATATCCTTTGACAGCTCATCTGCCAGCTTCTGGAGCTGTGAAGCGTTAATCTGCCGCGGATTGCTTACCGCCCTTTGCAGCACAGCATGATTCCCCCTGATAGTATCATAATCTGTCTCATCGATAAGTGTCTGACCGTAGTCGAACAATATCATTTCCGGTAACTGAAACATAACAGCTCCCCTTTCCCTGTTCCCGTCTTTTATGCTTTTCCCCTTCCGGCATATCCCATTTCCATATGCCGCACTGCCTCCCACTGCCGTTTGGTCCTATGCCGCAAAACGGCTCAGGTCCTTCAGGGCTTCCATGCTACCTTCATTATACAGTTTTCTCTTTTGCATGCAAACCTTTTATAAAACAGTTGTTTCAAAAAGCGTAACATTGCAGATGGCGCTGAACCGTTACCGAAAAGCGGCAATCTTTCTAAAAAAAAGCGGCCCCGCCTATTTTCTTTTTTCCGTAATCTATCTATAATAAATAGGGATCAGAAGCTTTTCACATCCTTACAGGTATATGAAGCTTAACACTCCCTATCCTCAAAGTCTTATGCGGTTAAGCCGCATGCAGTCTCCCCGGGCTATCGGGAAGGCCGGGAAAAGCTCTCCCGGACGTTTTTTCAGCATGAATAAAATTACAAAACATAAGCGCCGAAACGCGCAGACAGGAGCAAAAATGAATCAACTTTATTTGGATCGCCTTGGCCGGGTATGCGCCGAAATGGAAAAGAAAGGGCTGACACAGATGATCGTAAGTGATCCTTTAAGCATCTGGTATCTTACCGGTGTCTGGATTGAACCTTACGAAAGACTCTATGCGCTGTATCTCAGAACAGATGGGAAGCATAAATTCTTCCTGAACAAGCTTTTCGTCATCCCTGAAATTGATGTGGAAAAAATATGGATGACAGATACGGACGACTGTATCGGAACCGTAGCGGCTGCAGTGGACGCAAAAGCTGATATGGGCATAGACAAAAGCTGGCCTGCACGCTTCCTTCTTGATCTGATGGAACGCAATCCCGGAGTACGTTATGTCAATGCCTCCTCCTGTGTGGACAACGTCCGTTCCATCAAGGATGAATATGAAAAAGAAAAAATGCGGGAATCCTCCCGGCTCAATGACGCCTGTATGGAAAAAGCCGCCGCTTTCGTAAAAGCGGGCATGACGGAAAAAGAATGCGCTGATTACGTCCGTTCTCTTTATCAGGCGGAAGGCGTCGAAGAAGGCTTCAACACCATTCTTTCTTTCGGGGCCAACGCCGCGGATCCCCACCATGAGCCTGATGATACTGTTTTAAAACCGGGTGATTGCATCGTAATCGATATGGGCTGCCGCAAGGACAGCTACTGTTCCGATATGACACGGACCTTTTTCTGTCAGGAAGCAGATCCCGATTATGCGAAAATCCACGATCTTGTCAGAAAGGCCAATGAAAAAGCCGAAAGCCTTATCCGTCCCGGCGTCCGTTTCTGCGACCTGGATAAAGCTGCAAGGGATTACATTACACAGGCGGGCTACGGCGAATATTTTAACCACCGTCTGGGACACTCCATCGGCCTGCAGGATCATGAGCCAGGCGATGTAAGCCTTTCCAATACCGCAGTTGTGCAGGAAGGAATGACCTTCTCCATCGAACCGGGCGTCTATCTTCCCGGCAAATTCGGCGTCAGGGTTGAAGATCTGGTTCTTGTTACCGCAGAAGGCTGTGAAGTCCTGAACAAAGTCGATAAGCATTGGAAAACCATCGGTTAAGGCGGAAACGACCACTCATCCGCAGCACCTTTATCCGTAGAAAAAACACCGTCCGATTCCGGAGCTCTCCGAAATCGGACGGTATTTTCAGTGAATCTGTTTTTTACAGCGCTGTTTCCTCCCGGTTCATCCACATGCCGTTTGTAAAGTCGGGAATTGCAACCGGCTGCCCGCCGAGGGCAATAGATTCCTCAGTTAATGCGGAAATACTCATCCAGGCCGCCGCATCATAAACATCTATCGGACAGGGCCTTTTTTCCAGAACACTTTCAAAGAAAGCTTTGAATACCAGCCAGTCCATACCGCCGTGCCCTCCGGTCACGCCGTCATTAAGGAAGCTCTTCCAAATCGGATGATCATACTCCTTTTCATATTCCTTCGCATTCCCCCAGTATTTACTAAAGGCAAATTCATCTTCCTCGGAATACTTCTGATCCAGAAATACGGTGTCATTTTCCTCTTCATACATCCCCTTCGTACCGCATACCGTAAAATCCCTGCTGTAAAACCGGGGCAATGTTGTATTCAGCGTCAGCAGAATGGTTTCCCCTCCCGCACATTTTATAATAGTATTCACCACATCTCCCTGGGCAAAACGCGTATTCACCAACGACTTGTTTTCCGGATTCCTCTCCGCGGCATAAGCATGCATCCCCACCGCCTTGGAAGCCATGGAGGTCAATGTCAGCATACGGTTTCCGCTGTTGATGCCGAGAATTTTTGCAATCGGCCCCAGCTCATGCGTAGGATAATTCTCCGCATTGCGGTGTATGTAATTACGCAGACGGTAATGACGCATCTCACAGCCTGTCCCCACCTCTGTACGCAGATCATGCATATAACCGCCCCGGCAGTGCACCACTTCCCCGAACAGCCCCTGCTTCACCATATTTAACGCCATCAGCTCCCGCCTTCCGTAGCAGCAGTTTTCCAGGAACATAAACGGCGTCCCTGTCTGTTCGTAAGCATCCACCAAATCCCAGCACTGCTTCACGCTATAAGCGCCGCCAACCTCCATTCCCACAGCTTTTCCGGCCCTCATAGCTTCCACCGCCACCGGGATATGGCTTTCCCATGCACAGGAAATGACAACAGCATCCACATCCTCCCTGCGCAGAACCTCACGGTAATCCGTCGTTACCGCCGGCAGCCTTCCGCACATTTCCTGCGTCAGCCTCCCCCCTTCCTCCGCACGGTCTGCGTAAACATCGCATACTGCCGTTACCTCCACCATCGGCATCTGAAGAATAACCTCCTTCATCAGTCCATGTCCTCTGCTTCCCAGTCCAATAACTCCTACCCTTAATTTTTCCATTTGGTTTATCCCCCATTTATTATTTTATGTAACTGTTCAGTACCCCTCACAGTCACTATTTTATTTCCTTTTATTCTACTTTTACCATATCCAAAATTATATTTCTATAGGAATTGGGGGATAAAATCTTTGAATTCAGACATATATTTTTTCTGTTGCCCAAGCCACCCGGCTTATCCTCACACAACAGACGGAACAGGCCAAAGCCATCCTTTCCTACCTCCGCAGCGCCAGGTAGGCTCTGGGAGACATCCCCACGATTCGTTTGAAAACGGTGCTGAAATAATTCTGATCATGGAATCCCACCGCTTCCGCAGCCTGGCCCACACTTTTCCCCTCCTCTAAAAGCCTTGCCGCCTGCCGCATCTTCATCTGGTTAAAATACTCTACCATCCCGATTCCCGCATAGCGTGAAAAGGTTTTCTTAATGGTGGATTCACTCATACTGCACAGCTGGGACACCTCCTGAAGAGACAGCCGCTCTGTCATATGCTCCTCCAGTACACGGACAATGGCGCGGTAATTTCCGGCGCCGGCGGATTCAATCACCGTAAAGCCCTCTCCCCGCCTGGAACAGGCTGACAGGATAATATTTTCAATCCCGCTGACGAACAGATGGGCATCCGCTTCCCTGCCGGCATTGATCTGATGCACAAGTATCTCCTGTTCAAACCGGAAAATCCGCTCCGACTCCGAAAGAAGTCCGCAAAGCATTTCTATCTCCCCCTCCAACAGCCGGAATCTCCGCTCCTTCAGTGCAGGCATGACATCCGCGGCAAAGGTCACCACAATGATGTGCGGCATAGTCCCCTTTTCCGACCAGAAGCTGTGAAATTCCATAGGACTGTGGAGAACCGCCTGTCCTTCCTCCAGCATAAAAATATCTTCGCCCGCCGTCACCCGGATAGCCCCTTCCACCACGCAGACCAGCTCCCAGAAATCATGGGTCTCCCCGCCAAAATAATAATCTTTATCAAAAATACGCTCAAAAGCGCTGAACAGGGCGGAAATGCGGATACATTTTTCCACCACGCAGCCCTTCAGTGTTGTTTTCATCCCCTCTGCCTCTTTTCCAATCACAGTTCAGATCAGGCTGAACCAATGCCTTTTCCATTCAAACTGTTCTTTATATCCCCTATATCCCCGGCAAATGCGACCTCCGGCAGCCTTGGAAACCTGCTTTTTTTCTCAGCTGTTTATTTATTCTATCATGATTTACACCAAATAAACATTCCCAATTCCGTGTCTTTTTGTCCTTGACATACGTGCTCTATCATGATAGAGTGAACACATACTCTATAACAATAGAGTTAAATAAGAAAAAGGTGATATACAATGAAAAAAAACAATAAAATAAGTGAAGCCGAACTGGAAATCATGAAGGTGATCTGGGAAGCCGGGGAACCGGTGCCCAGCACGGATATTGTCCACCGGCTTAAGGACAAATGCGGCTGGGAAGACACCACCATTTATACCATGCTGAGCAAGCTCGTGAAAAAGGGCGTCCTCATACGGGATAAAAAGGTGGTTTCCTACTACTCGGCCTCTCTCACGGAACAGGATTACATGCTGGAACAGACGGAATCCCTGGTAGACCGCCTGTTTGCAGGCGATTCCAGACAGCTTGTTTCCATGCTTGTGGAAAACAGGAAAATCAGCCGGGAGGATATCAGGGAACTGCGGCAGCTCTGGGAGGCGGATGATGAATGAATTCCTTCTCCTCCTGCTTTCCATGTCCCTGTCAGGTACTCTGCTGGCGCTGCTTTTATTCCTTCTGCGCCCTCTGTTGAAAAGGAACCTGAGCCGGGCCTGGATGTACTACATCTGGTGCATCGTAGCCCTCCGGATGCTTCTGCCCTTTGCCCCACGGCAGAACCTGGTGGGCAGTCTGCTTGCAGATCCGTCAGCCGCCATGCGGCAGTTATCCGCACTATCCGCATTTACGCAGGAGGATAAAGCCTACGCCGCGCTGCCCGTAAACCAGGAGACTAACAATACGGTTTCCAAAGCTTCCTCTGAGGAAGCTTCCGGTTCTGTAAAAAATGCGGCCCAAAAGCCGGACACACTGTCCGCCGCCGTTCCTGCCGCATTGGATTCCGCTCCGCCCGCCCTGGCGGCGGAACCTGTATCCGCTGTTCTTTTCACCCTTTGGCTTGCCACGGCAGTTTTCCTGTTTCTGCATAAAGCTGCTGCCTCCCGCGCTTTTCTCAGAAAGCTGTATGCCGCTTCCCATGCCGTCACCGCACAGGAAATCACCGCCTGTTATGCTTCGGTCTGCAGGGAACTGTCCGTGCGCAGACCTCCCCGGCTGCTGGCCAGTCCCGAAACGGATACCGCTATGCTGGCAGGTATGCTTCGCCCCGCTGTTATTCTGCCTGCCGCAAAAGAACCGGATATGCGCTCCCTGGCCTGCATACTCCGCCACGAGCTGATCCATTACAAAAGAAAGGATGTCTGGTTTAAATGGCTCTTCCAGCTGACAGCCTGCATCCATTTTTTCAATCCGGTTTCCCATGCGGTCTGCCGTGAAGTCAGCCGCTGCTGCGAACTCGCCTGTGATGAAACCGTGGTAAAAAACATGACTCCCGGGGAACGGAAAGCCTATGGCTCAACGCTTCTGAACGCCCTGGAAGCCAGGGGACCGGCACACATCAATCCTGTTTCCGCATCGCTGTGCGGCAACGCAAAATTCATCAAAGAAAGGCTGGATACCATTAAAATGTCAAAGAAAAAAACAACCCTGATCAAGGTACTTACCCCTGCCCTGACTGCCGGCCTGTGTTTCGGCGCTTTCTATCTGGGCGCATGGGCCGCTCCCGCCGATCTTCTGCAGGAAGAAAGCTTCCTATCCGGGAAAAAGGCGGTTTCACCGGTATCACTCACCGCCGCTTCCTCCCTGATGCCCGTTTCCTCACAGACTCCAACAGCAACACAACAGGCTCAGATTCCGGCAGGCTATACGGCCCTTCGGACCGAATCGGTCTCCCTGGAGGCCGTAAAGGAGCTGCAGCTGTCACTTTCCTATGAGGATGTAACAATTTACCTTTCCGCCGATAATACGCTGACCTACATATTCTGCGGAAACAATTCCTGGAATTATGCAGAAAATGAAATTGCAGCGCTCAGCCTAAAAGACGGCACGCTGATCCTGGAATCCGGTGTGTGGAATAAGGCATGGTCCCGCCTGTCTTACCGGAAATGGCAGCCGAAGATCTTCATTTATCTGCCCGCCGACCTCAGCGCTGACCTGTCCGCCTCCATCGGAAGCGGCAGCATGAAAAGCACGATGGCGGTAACGGCTGATACCGTAGCCCTGGATACCGCTTCCGGAAGCATGACCTTTTCCGATGTAAACAGCCGCAGCGGACTTGTTGTTTCCAATGGCTCCGGTTCCACAAAAACAGGCTCTGTCACCTGCACGAAGGCGGAACTGGACAATTCCAGTGGCAGCCTTCGCATGAATGCCGTAAACGCCTCCATGAACGGTATTATTTCCAACGGCTCCGGCTCCCTCACAGCGGGCAATATCACCGTTGGCACAACTGCGGCGGCGGCCTCGGATTACCAGTGTATCATCAGCAATGCCAGCGGCCATATGGAAACTGGCGATGTAACGGTCTCCGGCAGTCTGAATCTGTCCACTGCCTCCGGACCCGCAGCTCTGGGCCAGGTATCCGCAGCCGCCTACACCGTCTCCACCGCAAGCGGCAGCCTGAAGCTGACGGGCCTGAACGGAAACGGCAGCCTCTCCTGCGCAAGCGGAAGTATCAAGGCAGGAACACTGATCCCCACCGGACCGGTTTCCATGGACAACGGCAGCGGCAGCATCAGGGCCTCTATCCCGGAAAATACCGGGCTGGAATTTTACGCTGCCCACATCGGCCCAGGCAGTATCAGTGCCTTTTTCCCGATACCGGATAAAAAATCCGCCTCCGCACAATCTCCGGTCCAATACGGAAACGCGCCCTACTATCAGATTACCGCAAGCACACAGACCGGATCGATTACACTGAACAAAAAGTAACTTCTTTTTCTTATTTTCTAACAGCTTACTGCCCAATAACCTCTCAATAACCAACGCCGCCTGAATAAAACAAAGGGCGGCGTTGGTTTTGCGCCCTGTTGAAAAAAGGTGAAGGCTGACTTTGGAAGCTTGTTTACCATGGTTGCTCCCACCTTTTTCCGTATGGACGTATAAAAGGAAATTATTTATGTATTTATAAAATGAAATTGCGTATGGATGCATAAATCAAATACCCGCTGCAAGCAGCGGGGTATTTGACCCTCGCGGCAGTCGCCAAATATCCATGCAAGCATGGCTACTTGGCTCGTTGCTCGCGGGAATAAAATTAATTTTCTACATTTGCCGAAAAATGTGTTGACAATCATATTAGACATGTGTAGAATACAAATATAGACAAATGTAGAAAAGGAGCTGATATTTATGGATACTATGAAAAAACTGCCCGATGCGGAGTTTGATATCATGAAAGTAGTCTGGGCAAACGAACCCCCGATTACAACAAATATCATCATGGAGCAGCTTGGCAACGGGCGGGCCTGGAAAGCCCAGACCGTTATCTCGCTTATGCTCCGGCTTGTGGACAGGGGCTTTCTGAGCACGGAGAAGCAGGGAAAGGAGCGCACCTATTACCCCCTGGTGAGCAAAGAGGAATACCTGAAGTTTGAGACAAGCAATTTTGTAAAACAATACCATGACAATTCTGTCCTGGGCCTTGTCAATACGCTTTATAACGATAAGGCTCTCAGTGATGCGGATGTTGATGAATTGCTCCGGTGGGCAAAAGAACGGAGGGGATGAAATGCAGAATTTTATAATAACGCTGCTGATATGTTCTGTTACCATGTCGGTGCTGGGCCTATTCTATATGGCGGTTACTCCGTTGCTGACAGAGCGCTATTCCCCGAAGGGCCAGTACTATGCGTGGCTGATTATCATAATCGGACTCATTATCCCCTTCCGGCCCCGTTTTAAGAACCCTTTTGTCAAAATAATATCCACGGATACAACAATGCCTGCTATTCAGTTAGGCAGCGGTACCCAGCTTACCTCCCCCATTGCCCCCACTGCAGCTTCTCTGCCTGCCCCGGCCTCTCCTGCCATGCCGTTGACCTGGTGGCAGGCCGCCGCCGCTATATGGGTAACGGGAATGGTTATATACCTTATTTACCATATGGTAAAGCACTGCCGCTTCCTCAAAATGACAAAGCGCTGGAGCGATCCCGTTACGGATGCCGAAGTCCTGAGGCTGTTTCAGGATATCAGAAAAGAAGCCGGCATTTCCGGTAAAATCGACCTCTACCAATGTGAATGTGCCGGTACGCCGATGCTGACAGGCTTTATCCACCCCAGGATACTTCTCCCCCACATACATTTTGCCGCAGATGAGCTTCGCTTTATCCTTTATCATGAGCTTGTTCACTATAAGCATAAGGATCTGTGGTACAAGAGCCTCATACTGCTCGCAACCGCCGTTCACTGGTTCAACCCGCTTGTGTATCTGATTGCAAAAGCCATTAACATACAATGTGAAATATCCTGTGATTCCGAAGTGGTGGACAGGACGGATGCCGATACGCGGCTCCATTACAGCGAAACAATCATAGGCGTGGTCAGATACCAGTCGAATCTGAAAACCGCACTGTCAACTAATTTTTACGGAGGTAAAAAAGGCATGAAAAAAAGAATATTTTCCATCATGGACACACGAAGCAAAAAAACAGGCATTGCCGTCCTCTGCGGCGTATTGCTGCTCACCTTTGGAACCGGGTTTGCCTCTGCCGCCAATGAGGATGCGGATAACGCTCCCAAAGCTATCTATACCCAGGAAAGCTTTTCTTATGGCTACAGGTTCCAGCCCACTCCCGAAATTTATGGAAAGTATTTCTCCATGGGCCTTTCCATCTCAGAGGATGGAAAGAAGCTTCTCTATAACGGGCAGAAGGTAAAGCTTTTTGTGGATGAATACGCTGACGGCCAGGCTTTTTACTATGATGAGGAGGGTATGGTTAACCTGAGCGCTGCGTACAATTTCTCCGGGAAAATTTCCGGCCTGAGTATCCTGGCCGAGGATGAAGCCCAAAAGATCCGGGCCGCATTTTTTAAAGACGATATTAAAAGTGAAATAAATTCAGATAACAGCGATGACGATGTAAACAGCGAACCCGCCCCTAAGGAAAATAAATTTGACAGCTATGCACCTTTCGGGATTACCCTGAATGCGGATAAAAATATCATGTACTTTAACGGACAAAGAGTAAGGCTGTTTGTCGATAAGAATGAAAGCGAAAATTATTATTATACAGCATGGCAGGATAAAGAAGGTACGGTTGATTTATCGGTTTTAAGAGACTCCTCCGGACAGATTAAGTATATCGTCACCCTGTCGAAAGAGGCGGCCCAGTACTATGTGAAGGATATTGAATCAGCAGGCATGCTCAGTGAGGATGAGCTGAATGCCCTGGAGGATAAAATCACGCAAAGGGTCACAGAGAAAATGAATGAGAAATATCCGCAAAAATAGGCCAAAGCCCCCTAAAGCCAGCTGCTGCCGCCGAAAATAAATGACATAGTATTACCTGTATGCTATAATGAAATTACTACATTTATGACTAAGGAGGGGTACTTTATGCCACTTGTTAAATGCCCGGAATGCGGCAAAGAGATTTCAGATCAGGCGCCCGCATGTATCCACTGCGGTTATCCCATCAACACAGACAAAAGCGGTGATAGCCCGGCAGATGAGTTAAATGCTCCCGATGTGACACCGGGAACGGAATTTTTCTCTGTTTGCGAAAGCTGCGGCAGTTTCCTTTTTACTACCAAAAGCCGGATTGAAAACACAACAAAGCAGAGTGGATATCCCACATGCGGAAAATGCGGCGGAAAGATAAAGCTGCTGGCACGCAAAGAGAAATGGATGAAAATGGAAAGTGCTGACAAAGAGTCCATCGTCCGGGAGGAAATGGAAAGAGTCAGAAACGGTCCGGAATTTAACTGGGAAATGGCCTCCCGCTGGGGAAATAACTTAAGGCCTGATTTAGATGTCCAGGGATACTGCCCCAAATGTGCCAAGTATTATCCGAAATCCGATGCACTCAAAAAAGGAATAGACAGGTGTGAATTCTGCGGAACAAAAATCCGGTATTCGGATATTCTTACCCCTGATTTTACCGACATGTATAATGAATATCTGGAACAATCCGGCGGCTTGCCGTCAACAGAACAGAACGTCGCGGATTTTATCCGGAAAACCTTTCTTGAAAATGATGAAATGTTCAGTGAAGAAACCTGCAATCAGAGACTGCACCCGGGACAATATCAGAATGCCAGAGGGAATCAGAGCCAGATGCCGTCTTGTCCCAACTGTGGTTCCGGGCAAATTCAGAAAATATCTTCCGGCGGCGGCTTCCTTGGTTTATTTTCAAGGAAAGGGAAGAAACAATGGCACTGCGGGCATTGCGGCTTCGAATGGTAATACAGACAAAAGCAGCTCATCACAAACGATGCGCTGCTTTTTTATCAGTTCATTTATAACAGTTCAGGAGGACACATCTTCCTGAAAGGCCCTGCCATCCGAAGCTGTTACGTTCTTTTACAGCCCGTCCTCAAACGCCTTGTTCAGCTCCTCACAGCCCTCCAGCACAAAACGGCCGTCACGGATAATCACATATTCCTGTCCGCCGTCTACGGCCGTAAGCTCACCCAGCTCATCATAGGGAATCGTAATGTCCGTATGGCAGTTCAGATAAGCCTTGCCCAGATCCTCACTGCGCAGGGCTGATACTTCATTTTCCTTGGCAATCAGGCGCTTTCCGTCCGGATTGAAGGTTGTAAGCTCCTCCTCATGGGAATAGCAGGTATCGCCTACGGCGAAATGAGGCCCCATCTTCTCCGCAATCAGGATCGGCAGCTTATCCCCGATATCGTATTTATCGGCAAATACATACGCCGTAGTGTTGGTACCGATGGCAAATTCACCCATGGGCAGCGTATCATGATGGTGAAGCACGTTTTCCCGGATAAACTTCCGGTTTTCCTCCGGCGTGTCAAAATTGGTACAGCTGTAATCCGCAATCATGCCATCCTTAAAATCAATCTCCAGGTTCAGGTACTTCAGCCCGTTCAGATAAACCTTGGAAACATGAAGCTTCCCTTGCGTACCCGCCAGCACCGGTGATGTGAAAACCTCTCCCACAGGGATATTCACGTCGGCCACACAGTTCTCAAAGTTGGTTTCCTTCTCCGGGTTTTCCAGCCTGTGAAGTACCACTTTCAGATCCGTCCTGTTGGCGCCGCAGCCTTTGATGCGGACATATGCCGCCTTATCCAGCGTGTCGATGATTTTCTGCTGAATGCCCTGATACAGGGTATAATCCAGCGTGTTGATGTGCAGCACGCCGTCGAAAATCTCTTCGAAATTGTCCCCGATTTCCGGCACGGGGAAAGCGATAATCGTAAAGCTGCGCTCTTCTCCCTTTACATATTCATTCATCAGCGCACCCGCCGCGGACTGGAATTCCACCGCCAGCTTCTGCTGTTCCTCATTCAGGCGCAGATTTTCTTCCTTGCTTTCCGGTTCAAAGGGAATGCCGCCGAATTCTTCAATCACCGCAGGACCGCCGTGTACGGCCGCCAGCTCCTTCACGCTTTCCAGAGCATTTCGATAATTTTCCAGACGGTGATGCACATATTTTTTGTCATAGTACAGCGCCTGATCATATTCATGATCGTATTCAAACTGTTTATTGGCGCAGGCGCCGTAATACCCGTTCTTGCTCAGCTTTCTGCCCTCCAGGAAGCTGGCGGGCGCCCGGTAGATTACGGATTCCAGCCCAATCCCTGCAAAATTTTCCACAGCTTTCCGCACAACACGTTCAAAGCCGAGGAAATACCGGATATTCACCGATTTTTTCTTCCCGATATCCTTGCCGGTCACCTCAAAGCCGATGCGGTAGCCCTCCGTATAGGTATCCGTCATGAGGGCGATCTTTTCCTCCGGCAGGCTATTCACATAACGGGCCATCCGCAGCTCATTTTCCGTTACATATTCCCCGAAACGGTAAAGATAACGCAGATCCTGCAAGTCACTGTCCATAATGATGCGCAGTGCGAAATCCTCCTTCCAGTCGAAAGTGGAGCGCATATTTTTTTCCAGCATGGTTTCGGAATAGTCGCTGGCAAACCAGTATATCATATCCCTGATTTCCTCTGCCCTGGGGCTGACGCCCTCCTCCGCCGCTGAAACAAAAGCGTGATAAACCTCCAAAAACAGCTCCATCCGGATCACCATGGATTCCACATCCTGCTCATAAGCAAAGGCGATCAGGCTGCGCAGCTCCGCAGCCAGGAAGGAGAGCATCTGTCCGAATTCCTTTCCCAGGCGGGCGGCGGCAAAAGACGGGTTGGCGTAGCTTTTTCCATAATTTTCAGGAAGGATATCCTCATACAGCCGGCGGTTATGCTCCCTGAGCTCCTCCATTCCCGCTTTTTCCAGGTTTCCGTCCGCAACATAATGGAATTCCTGTACAAACAGATCAATCAGGCCCGCCGTGCGTACAAAATAATCCCTGAACGCGGCGTCCACGGCCTCCTCCTGCAAAATCTGTGCAATTCGTTCACAGCTCAGTGCAAAACGTTCCGCCAGCATTTCATCCTGCACCGCTTCTTTTTTATTCTCACTCATATTCCATACACTCCTGCATAAATGATAAATCCAATCCCCGCAATTGCCAGCAGGTTCAGGATGATCCCCAGATAAGAGAAAAGATAAAATCTGTCCTCTTCCATTTTAGACATGATACCCAATACGATTCCGGCCAACGCAAAAAGCAGCGCGAATAAAGCAGCCACTCCGTATTTTACCAGCGCCTGCCCCTGATTCCTGAAGGTTTCATACACGGCAAAAAACAGGGATACAAGGGCAATTATCCCCAGCACTGCGGACATGATCCCTTTTTTTGACTCTTTCTTGTTCGTAAAAATATATTTACGTCCCATCTGCTTCCTCCGTTTTCCCTGTGAATGAATTTACAAACCCACTCCGGGAGCTGTCAAAGGGTGCCCCGTGCTGCTGCCGGGAAAATAAGCTTCCTTCTCCGGCCGCCGCACAAAAGACACCCTGTAAAATCAGAAAATAATCTTCGATTTTCCGGACAGCAGCTTCGCGCCGCCGATAATCAGCAAAGTTCCGCTGACAATCCCTGTTACCATGGCAATGATTCCCAGGACGATATTCATGGCCCCGGTGCCTTTCATGGTTCTGTAAATTTTTTCATCCATATGATGTCCTCCTGTTTTGCAGCCCTTCAGTAACCTATTTCACTCCATACTGCGCATAATATGCATCAATTGACGCTTTCATGGCATCGTCAATTATAATCTTGCCGTCATGAGGTTTATTATACAGATATTCCACCACTTCTTCCATACTTACGATCGCATTTGCGGGAAAGCCGTACAGCTCCTGGATTTCCTGGAGCGCGCTCTTTTCTCCCTTTCCCCGCTCGCAGCGGTTGAGGGAAACGATCAGTCCCTTGATTTCAACATCGGCCTGGGCCTTGATGATGGGGAAGGTTTCCTCGATGGATTTGCCGGAGGTGGTTACATCCTCGATGATAACCACTCTGTCGCCGTCCTTCATTTTGCTTCCCAGAAGGATGCCCGTATCGCCGTGATCCTTTACTTCCTTCCGGTTGGAGCAGTATCTGATATCCTTTCCGTACAGCTCGCTGATCGCCATTGTAGTGGCAACGGACAGCGGGATGCCCTTGTAGGCGGGTCCGAAGAGGATGTCAAAATCCAGCCCGTAGTTGTCATGAATCGCCTTTGCGTAATATTCCCCCAGCTTACGGAGCTGCGTTCCTGTCACATATGCGCCGGCATTCATGAAAAACGGGGATTTTCTACCGCTCTTAAGCGTAAAATCACCGAACTTCAAAACATCACTTGCAATCATAAAATCTATAAATTCCTGCTTATACTGTTCCATTTCTGCCTCACCTTCCGCCTTTTGGGCTTCTTTTTTCCAAACGTATTATGATTATTTTGTTCCCAGTGCAGTGGAGATATCGTCAATCATATCAAGCACTGCCTGCCTGGATGCGTCCGCATAGTTGGCGGCGCCAAACTGCGCATATTTTTCCTGCTGATATGCCGCGATGATTCCCCTGGAGGAATTCACGATAGCGCCCAGCCCGTCTTCATTGAAGAAAGGAAGCAGATCAGCGCCTTTTCCTCCCTGCGCGCCATAGCCGGGAACCAGGATGTATGCCTTGGGCATAATTTTACGGAGGACCGCGCCCATTTCAGGATAGGTTGCGCCCACGACAGCGCCTACATAGCTGTAGGAATCTCCCATGGCTTCCTCCCCCCACTGGGCAACCTTCTCACCCACCAGCTCATAGAGCGGGCGGCCGTCAATGAGCCTGTCCTGGAATTCGCCGCTGCTGGGATTAGAGGTCTTTACCAGAACAAAAATACCCTTTTTCTCTTCCCTGCACACATCGATGAAGGGCTTCACGCCGTCGGAACCAAGATAGGGGTTCACGGTGGCAAAATCCTCTCCGAAGCCGGACAGACGGCTGCTTCCCACCTTCGCTCTGCCCAGATGCCCCACGGCATAGGCTTCCGAGGTGGAACCGATGTCGCCGCGCTTGATATCGCCGATAACCACCAGATCCTTTTCCTTACAGTAATCCACAGTTTTCTGGTAAGCGATCATGCCTTCGATCCCGAACTGCTCATACATGGCGATCTGAGGCTTTACCGCGGGAATCAGGTCGTAAACCGCATCCACAATCCCCTTGTTGTACTGCCAGATGGCCTCTCCCGCTCCCTTTAAGGTCTCTCCGTACTCCTCAAAGGCCCGCTTCTGAATCTGCTCCGGGATGTACTTCAACATCGGATCCAGTCCCACAACGATGGGCGCATTGGTCTTTTTTATCTTTTCCACAAGCTTGTTAATCATAATACATTCGTTCCTTTCCATTATAGATATTAAACGAAGGTAACTGCGCGGTACCCTCACAGTTACGAACGAAGCTTCTTTTGTCCGCAAAAACAGAACCGCCCGGAAGCGGTTCGTCTACCGTTGTCCGGCCTGCTGAACAGTTATGAGAATTGGTAACTGTTCAGTCCCCCTCACAGTTACTGCTAAAATCCGTCCTAAATCGCCTTTGGCGATGGATTTTAGCACTCCTGAATCACTTTCTTTCGGTCAGCGCAGTAAATGCGCTGACCTGCTGAACAGTTATGAGAATTGTAACATATTTACAGGTATCGCACAAGAGATTAGTTGGCCGGATGGAACACACAGCTTATGTTTGAGGGACAGGAAAAGCAGAAGTTTAAGATGGCATGCTGCCTTTTTTTCTTGTCAGGAGCAGGCCTGCCATGAGGGCGGTGAAGGGAGCGACGGTTACCAGACCGAAGCTGCCTACCACGGTATCCAGGACTTCGGCGGCTACATATTTATAGTTCAGGATGTGATCGATGGGGGTTCCCTGGGCCATGAAAACCATGAGGAGGGAAATATAGCCGCCGGAATAGGCGAGAAGAAGGGTAGTCGTCATGGTGCCCATGGCTGCGCGGCCTACGCGCAGGCCTGACAAAACTGCTTCCGCGGGCAGGATATCCGGCTTTTTGGAAATGACCTCGTATACTGCCGAGGTAATGTCAACAGCCAGGTCCATCATGGCGCCGGAAGCGCCGATAAAAATACTCGCCATAAAAATAGAGGTCAGATCAAGATCCTGATAACCACTGTAAAGGAGGGATTCGGAGCTTGTCATGACCGCGCCATGGATTTTAAACAGATCCGTAAACAGGATTCCCAGTATGCAGGTGGTAGCTACGCCGAGAAGCGCGCCCAGGACTGCGGACAGGGTACGTTTGTCCGGGCCGTATACAAAAAAGATGATAATGGCAGTGAGGACAGCCGTGATGGCGATGCCTGTCCAGACCGGGGAACAGCCCTTCAGATAGCAGGGAACAAGAACCTTCCATATCATTAATATGGTAATAAAAAAGGAAAGAATCGCCTGAAACCCGATTTTTCCTGCAAAAACCACCAGGAATACGGCAAAAACCGCCAGAAGGATAAACTCCTTGTCCAGCCGGTAATGATCCGACAGGATTACGGATTTTATTTCCTGCCCTTTGTAGCTTATGGTAAGCAGGGCGCGATCCCCTGTTTTAAAAATTTTATCCTTTTCCAGGGAACCGCTGAGGAAATTCACGCCCTCCAGGGTCTGCCCCGCAAAAATTCCGTTCTCGATTTCCAGGGTGCACAGCTGTTCGCCGGACTGGATCAGGCCTGAAGTAATAATCGCAGAATTATCCGTACCCACTACCTTGCCCACGGCGCGCTCCGTCCCCTGATAAATAAGGGCATCCTCATAGCCTGTGGGAAGGCATATGAGGATACCGATGACTATCAGTCCGAAAATTGTGGTAAGTACTACGGAATTCTGCCTTTTGAAAAAAGACATTATTTTCATCATTCCACTCCTAACAGGGCGGCCAGACGGTTATAAATATCCGTATTATCATAGTAGCCGTCAAAGCTGTCCGCTCCGGTTCCCTTAACCAGCACTTCCACGGGAAGCCCTGTATGGGCATAGGAGCCAAAATTTACGCCGCTCTTGTTATTAAGAATATGAGTGATGGTTACGGTCAGCGGTTCGTAGCTGCCGTAACGGATATATTCGTCCTGCGCGAACTCCTCTTCCTCCCCGGTGCGGGACATGGTCGTTTCGTAAGCACCTTTAAGAAGTCCGTATTCATAATCCGTCATGACCAGGGCGCCGTCATTTCCGGATTCCGGGTGCAAATCCGCGCTGTCCTTTTGCTGTGTGGTGCTGCTTCCTTCCCCGGCAGGCGCCTGCAGGCCGAACAGCTCTGTCACATCCAGCATGACTTGCGCGAAATCCGTTTTATTTTCCTTGTAAACAGATACATAGTCGGAATCAAATTTTGCATAGGAGATTTTCTGGTTTTCAAAATTCTTTAAAAAGGTATCGTAATCCGTTCCCGCAAAGCCGATGGTCAAACCGCCGGTTTCATGATCCCCGGTGACGACGATGAGGGTTTCCTCCGGATGCTGCTCATAGAATTCCACGGCTTTCTCCACCGCATTATCCAGGGCAATGGTATCCGTAATTGTGGAAGCGGCGTCGTTGGCATGGCAGGCCCAGTCGATTTTTCCGCCTTCCACCATCATGAAAAAGCCAGTTTCATTATCCAGCACCTCAATGCCTTTTTCCACATAATCAGCAAGCGCCCATTCCTCCTGCCCGCGATCCAGCTCATAGGACATGGCGCTGCTGTCTGCCAGATGTTCATCGATAACGATGACCTTCCCGCTGTCCGCGCCCAGCGCTTCCGCCTCCGCCTGTGTTTTTACCACCTGGTAGCCTGCGTTTTCCGCCAGTGTGTAAAGATCCTCCTGATCCTCATTTTTGCCGGTTGTCTGCAAAAGGCCTCCTCCGGCAAAATAATCAAAGCCGCTCTCAATCAGCTCCAGGCCGATGTCATAATAGCTGCTTCTGGACGCCTGATGCGCATAAAATGCGGCAGGCGTGGCATGGTTTAAATTTACCGTGGACAGCACGCCGATTTTATAATCCTTCTGTGCTTTCAGCTTTTCCGCAATCGTTTCATAGGTCTGCGTAAAATCCTCACTTACATTGATGCTTCCGCTCCAGGTCTTTTTGCCCGTGGCTATCGAGGTCGCCGTAGATGCGGAATCCGGTGCAAAGGAAGTGCTGTCAAAGGTCTGCGCGGATCCGGCCACCGGGAAATCCATCATGGCCAGATGATTTTTGCTCTGCAGGATCGTCTTTTCCTCCCCGTCCACAGCGACCGTTTTCCCCGCGTCCGCCTGGGAAGCGCTCAAAAAATAATTGGTCAGCTGCACCTGCGGATAACTCATCCCATCCCCGATAAAAAGGAACACATACTTAGGCGCTCCCGCCTGCACAGAGTCCTGCGCCCCAACCTGTTCAGCCGCCGACGCGCCTGCCGCAGTCTGAATATCCTCCACAGCCTGCGTCCCCGGCACCGTTTCGCTGCCCGCCTCACTCGGAGCCTCCGGCGATGCGCCCGCTCCCGTACACCCGGTAAGCGCACCCGCCAGCAACATTCCTGTCATCAATAACGAAACCAATTTCTTTTTCACTCTCTTCATAATCTCCTTCCATATTGTAGTATGTACAATCGACAGGTTCATTATAAAGAGCCAACCTTAAATCTATTGACGTGTTCGCGCAAAAAGTATGTAAAACCAGGTAAAATCTACCGGTATCCCTGCAGTTTTTCCCGATCGAGCATAAACGGATAGTTCTTCAGCTTCGCCGGATTGGCCAGCACCTCATCCATCGTTCTTTCCCACAGCTCCTCTGATATCGCCACCTCTCCCAGCAGCTGCCTGATATATTCGCAGAAGGTCTGCTCTCCGCCGAAATCCAGCAGGTACAGCACCTTCATTGCTTCCTCCTGATTTCCGTAGTTCCGGATAAAGCCGGGCAGGAAAATGCCCACTGCCTTGCCGTGAGGCACTCCCATTTCAGTGGTGATGGGATAGCTCAGTCCATGCGGCAGGCTCGTTCCGGTATGGGCGATTGCCATGCCGCCCAACGTGCAGGCACACATAAGCGCCTGGCGCTCTTCTTCACCGATTTCAAAACGCAGCAGCTTATCCTTGATTTTCGCCCAGGTCCGCAGCCCCATTTCACTATATATCCTGCTGTATTCCGTACTGTTGGTATTCAGGTGGCTTTCTATCAGATGGGCCAGCGTGTCCACCGCCGTATTGATGCAGCCGGTGCGGGAGGCCGTCTGAAGATAAGTTACGTCCACAAGGGCCAGCGCCGGGAAAATATGATGGCTGATGCTTTGCTTCGTCCGTTTTTCCAGATGGGCAAAGGCCTCCCGGTCCTTTTCCAGGGGAACCGTGGTAAGCACAATATCCGGAAGCACATTTTTCGTCAGAATGGCATAAGGCGTCACCTCGGAACCGGTTCCTGCCGTGGTGGGCACCTCAGCCACCGGAAATGCCTCCCTGACCGGGCCGTCCGCGGAGGTCTGCACTTTGGTGTACAGAAGCCTCTCATCATGCTCCGGGTTCGCCATCATCAGTGAAATGGCCTTGGAAGCATCCATGGGAGAACCGCCGCCCACGCCGATGACAAAATCCGCACCCTCGCTGACTCCCAGAGCCCTCGCCTTCATCACCGTTTCCACGGAAGGATTCTCTTCTATTTCATCAAAAATAACATAAGGTATCCTCTCTCTTTCCAACGCGCCCTTCACATCCTCCAGAGAGCCGTTGATCCGTGAGGAATGCTTTCCGGTCACTATCAGGGCTTTTGTCCCCAGCGCCGCCAGCTCGCGGCTGTGGTTTTCCACACAGTTCTTTTCATTATAAACTTTGGTTGGCATATAAAGCTTCATATACGTTCCTCCTCTTTCCCGCTTTTGATGCTTCTATCGTAACTGTAAGATACTGAACAGTTACCTTCTATTTTATAACAAAAAAAGATAAGCCGCCATCCCCTTACCGTAACTACGGGCAGGAAACAACAGCTTTTCTTTTTAATTCCATACAGGGCAGAAGGAGTCCTATGCGTTCACCACATTCTTCTGCTCCGAATATTTCTTAATATTGGATGCATTGATAATCTTACGATACTCTTCCCCGTTCACCACAACCAGGGTAGGCGCCTGCATCACGCCGTATTTGCCGGCCAGCTCCGCATTTTCTTCCGCATCGATCAGAATATAGCTTTCATCCTTCAGATATTCCTTCGCCAGCTTACAGTTGGGGCAGGTCTTCGTGGTAAAGAGATATTTCACATCATCCGCAGACTCCGCCTTTATAGCGGCATTCTTCTCGTAATCCGCCAGGGTAACCACCGCGGAGGAATGCTTCAGTTCGGATCTGGACAGATCATATTCCGTTCTGTTGGTAAATTCCTGTGCCTTTCCGTCATTCCAGTTCTGCACGGGACGGTAGTAGCCGGTAATACGGCTCCAGACCTCTGTTACCCTGCCGCACTTCGGGCACACCTTCTGTTCGCCAGTAAGATAACCATGCTCAGAACAGATGGAATAGGTGGGTGACAGGGTATAATAAGGAAGCTTGTAATTTAAAGCAATGGTCCTCACCAGGTTGGCCGCCGCCTTCCAGTCGGGAAGCTTCTCGCCCAGGAACGCATGGAATACGGTGCCTGAGGTGTAAAGCGTCTGGATTTCATCCTGGATATCCAGGGCGTCAAAAATATCAACGGTATAGTCAACCGGAAGATGGGAGGAATTGGTGTAATAAGGCGTATCTCCCTGATTTCCTGCGGTTTTGATTCCGGGCCATCTTTTCCTGTCATGCTTTGCCAGACGGTAGGTGGTGCTTTCCGCAGGAGTTGCTTCCAGATTGTAAAGATCGCCGTACTCCTCCTGATAGTCGGCAAGGCGTTCCCTCATATGGTTCAGCACTTCCTTGGTAAAATCCTGCGTATGTTTGCTGGACATATCCTCACGCAGCCAGTTCGCGTTCAGGCCGACCTCGTTCATTCCGATGAGGCCGATGGTTGAAAAATGATTGTCAAAATTTCCAAGATATCTCTTTGTATAAGGATACAGGCCTTCATTCAGCAGCCTGGTGATCACCTGTCTCTTGATTTTCAGGGAACGGGCGGAAATATCCATCATCTTATCCAGACGTCTGTAAAAATCTTCTTTATCAGCGGCCAGATAGGCAATACGGGGCATATTAATAGTAACCACGCCCACGCTTCCGGTGCTCTCGCCGGAGCCGAAGTATCCGCCTGTTTTCTTTCTCAGCTCACGCAGATCCAGGCGGAGACGGCAGCACATGGAGCGCACGTCGCTGGGCTGCATGTCGGAATTGATATAATTACTGAAATACGGGGTACCGTACTTAGCAGTCATTTCAAAAAGGAGCCTGTTGTTTTCTGTATCGGACCAGTCAAAATCCCTGGTGATGGAGTAGGTGGGAATCGGATACTGGAAGCCTCTGCCGTTGGCGTCGCCTTCGATCATGATTTCGATGAAAGCCTTGTTCACCATATCCATCTCCGGCTTGCAGTCCTTGTATTTGAAATCCATTTCTTTGCCGCCCACGATGGCAGGAAGCTCCGCCAGGTCATCCGGCACGGTCCAGTCCAGCGTGATGTTGGAGAAGGGCGCCTGCGTTCCCCAGCGGCTGGGGGTATTAACCCCGTAAATAAAGGATTCAATGCATTTCTTCACTTCCGGATAGGTCAGGTTGTCAGCCTTCACAAAAGGGGCAAGGTAGGTATCAAAGGAAGAAAAAGCCTGCGCACCCGCCCATTCGTTCTGCATGATTCCCAGGAAGTTAACCATCTGGTTGCAGAGCACGGAAAGATGTGCCGCAGGAGCCGAAGTGATTTTCCCGGTGATTCCGCCCAGGCCTTCGGTGATCAGCTGCTTTAAGGACCAGCCCGCGCAATATCCGGTAAGCATGGAAAGATCATGGATATGGATGTCCGCATTCCTGTGTGCCTCGGCAATTTCCTCGTCATATATTTCAGAAAGCCAGTAATTTGCAGTTACAGCGCCGGAATTGCTTAAAATAAGACCTCCCACCGAGTAGGTGACGGTGGAATTTTCCTTCACGCGCCAGTCTTCTACCTTCACATAGCTGTTCACTACGTCCTTGTAATCCAGGATAGTGGACTTCATATTACGCATTTTCTCACGCTGCTTGCGGTAAAGGATATAAGCCTTGGCTACTTCTGTGTAGCCCGCCTGCTCCAGAATCTTTTCCACGCTGTCCTGGATATCCTCCACATGCACCGCTGAGTCCTTTACTTTATCCTGAAAATCTGCGGTAACACGCAGCGCCAGCAAATCAATAATGTCGTTGCTGAATTCCATACCTGTGGCGTTAAATGCCTTCATAATGACATCATTGATCTTAGTGAGCGTAAAGTCTGCCGTATCGCCGTTTCTCTTAATTACATGGAACATATTGCTTCCCCCTCTGTGATTTTACTGCTTTCCTTTAACATGTTCATCAGTCCTTTATGCTTAAAAATAGCAAGTGTCCATCCTTTCCGGATGAACACTTGCCCCCTTATCGGGCGTTGGAATCATTGTATCACCATTCCCAGGTGAAGTCAATGGACAACACAACATATTGTATTAGTGGTAAAATCTTGACATAAATGTAGTGCAAAATGACACCGGAGGCGTTCTCCGGTGTCTGAATATTTTACCGTGTCTGAAGGAATTCGTACTCTCTCTGGGCCTTTGCGTCATCCGGATAGGTGCTGATATATTTCTGCATCAGTACGGTTGCCTGTTTAAAATCTCCCAGATATTCGTACGCCACAATTTCATTAAATTTGAGCACCTGCATCAGCTCGTTGCCCTCAATTGCAATCCCCGCCTGAAAGGCATTCAGCGCCGCTTCGTACTCACCGATTTTCAAATCGCACAGCCCCAGCTGGTTATATATCTGCGCGTCCGGCGTATTGCTCAGGTAATTGCTGTACACACTTGCCGCATAATTATAATCGCCCAGCTTTTCATAGGTCTGTCCCAGCAGGCTTACCACATCCACACCGGCGTTGGAATCCTTTGCCTTTTCCAGGCTGTTCCTCGCGCTGTTGTAATCTCCCAGGTAAAAGCTCATCCTGCCCCGGTTATAATCACTCAGCTTCTTATCGTCGTTGTCAAGAACCGTCTGCAGATACCCTTCTCCCAGCTCCTGCAGCCCGTTTTCCGCACAGCTGCAGAAAATATTAATCCGCATGTCGTAATCCTGCGGCTCAATTTCCACCGCCTTGTCAAAGTCAGCTTTCGCCGCCTCCTGGTCACCCTGTTCGATCTCGATGACCCCTTTCAGGTAATACGCCGTTTTTTCCTTGGGGCGAAGCGCCGTAATCGAATCGTATACGGCCTTGGCCTTGTCAAGCTCACCCAGCTTGTAATAAGCAGTGGCCAGATAATAATTGATATCAAAATCCATCTGCTCCACATTAAAGTCACTGTAGCTGAGCGCCTTTTCCAGATACTCCGCCGCCTTGTCGTATTCAGTAAGCCCCATATAGGCAAGTCCCTGTCCCCGGTAGGAAAGCCTTGCATCCTCCTTATTCAGCAGCGCCGCATCAAAACACTTCAGCGCTTCCTCATAATTCAGCTGCTCAATCAGCTTCATGCCCTGGTCGATATTCTCCTGCTTACCTGTCCCGCAGGCCGGCAGCACTGCCATACACAGACTGCATAGAAGAACCATGGTCGTATATTTTAACTTTATCATATTTACCTGCGCACCTGTAAATTTCCGTTGCTGTTCCTTATCACAGAGGTTGTCCCTCTGCCCTCACGTTATAGTATAACAAATCAGGGTTCTTTTTTCATCCCTTTTTGCCAATAAATTTTCAGGTGTTCTCTGGAAAAATATGGTTATGTTTCACAAACCGGCTCAGGCATGTTTAAAAACTGCCCTACCGCAGCAGCGGCAGGCTCCCTGTCAGCCGGTTTACCTGCTTTTTCGTTCCCCAGATGCCGATGCCCAGATAGGTGATATCCTCTTCTCTTGCCGCCGCGGCCCTGCTGATAAATTCGTCATAGGTCCTGCAGCTTTGCGCCACATCGGAAAAATCCACCGCCACACATTCTGCAAATTCCGGCTGATAAAGCTGCTCCCTGATTTGCCTGAGTTTTTCCTTACCCGCTTTCAGGATCGGTACGGGGTAAGCGGTGATTCCCAGGTGCTCCCTTCCGTTTTTATCCAGCACGTCCGGGCCGATTACCTCCGGGATTTGTTTTCCCAGCGTCATCCCCAGGATTCCTGCCGCATTGGCAAGCACGCCCGCAGGCAGCTCCTCATCCAGTATCATTACACATTTTCTGTTTTCAGCTTCCATCGTTTCTGTCCTCATTTCCTTCTTTTCTGTTTTATTCCAGAGCCTGCTGCTCCCCTTCCGGCTGTACGGCCGCCTCCGCGGCATCCTCAGCCGTTTCTTTCCCCCATTTCTGGGACAGGAACAGGCCGCCCAGCGTCAGAAGGATGCCCACGGCGGAGGCTGCGGTTATTTTTTCTCCCAGTATCAGCGCCGAGGTCACTGCGGTAATGACCGGAACCATATAAATGTACACGCTTGTTTTCACGCTTCCCAGCGCCCTGACCGCATAATTCCAGGTTACAAAGCAAAGCGCCGAGGCTCCCAGCCCCAGAAACAGCAGATTGCCCAGGTTGGACAGCTGTATAAGCTGTACGGCCTCCACGTGGAAATCCATGAGGGAAAGAACAGGGATCATAAAAATAAGCCCGTAGAAAAAGGTCCTTCTGGTCGCCTGCACCACATGGTAGCCGAAATCCCCGATTTTTCTGGTAAGCAGGGAGTAGACCGCCCATATAATGGCAGCGCCTATGGCAAGGACATCCCCCAGAGGGTTCAGGGAAAGGGCCGCTCCGCTGCTGCCGCTGATGAGGCAGATTCCGGCCATGGCCATCACAAAGCCCAGGAAAAACCTTTTTCCCGGCTTATCCCCCTTGCGCAGGAAGAAGCTGAAAATCGCCGTAAAAAATGGCGCTATGGAAATAATCACCCCCACGTTGGAGGCCAGCGTATACGTCAGCGCCATGTTTTCCATTAAATAATAAAGCGTAACGCCGCAAAGCCCCGCTGCCGCAAAGCACAATTCCTGTTTTTTCTCCGCAGGCTTCAACTGATGGGGATATACGAGCCACAGCGTGGCATAGCCTATCAGGAAACGGATAAAAAGTATCTCAATGGGGCTGAAGCTCTTCAGCAGCACCTTGGTGGAAATAAATGTGGTCCCCCAGATAAAAATCGTTACAAACGCCGCCAAATGCCCTTTCATATCACTTTGTTTCATCTTCGCCCTCTCCTGTCTCATTACTGTCTTTTTCCTTATCCTGGAAAATACGCTGGTACTGCTTGGGCGTCAGCCCGATAAACTCCTTAAAAAAGTGGGTAAAATGGCTCTGATCCGAAAATCCGGCCATCCCCGCCGCATCAATAGGCGCAATCCCTTCCTCCAGGAAGCGCTTCGCCTTGTCCAGCCGGATCGTCTGAAGATACCGGTAAGGCGACACCCCGGTCTGCCTGGTAAAGGAACGAAGCAGATAGGATTTCCCGAAATCCGTCATGGAAAGCAGCTCATCCAGCGTCACGTTTTCTGCAAAATGCTCCTCCATGTATTGGCACAGGCTCTGGATCTGCCGGTTCGGACGCAGCACATCCGCCGATTCAAAATCGGACGCATACTCCCTGAGAATCTGGTCCAGCAGGAAAAACAGGTTCTCCTCCTTTTCCAGCAAAGGCGCATCATTCAATACCGCCCGGTACAGATCCTGTACGGACTGCGCAATATCGCTCTTATAGACCACGGTTTCCGTAAAGTAAGGCATGTAAGCCTCACCTGTAATTTCCTTCACCGCCCGCGACATCACCTCCGGCTTGATATTCACCGCACGGTAGTCTAAAAGCTCCCCGTTTACAGGCGCGCAGTAATGATTATCCCTGGGATTGAACAAAATCAGATCCCCCGCCGACGTATCATACTCCTTCCCCTTGCACCACAGATGGCGCTTTCCTCCCTCAATAAAGCCAATCACATAATATTCATGAAAATGATTGGGAAATTTCTGGACAATACCGCTCAGATTATAAGCCTCAATATCCAGATCCCGATCATAATATACATGCCTTTGTTCCTGTTCCTGCAGCATGGCCGTTCTCCTTTCCTTCCGCCCTGTCCGGTTCACCATCCACAGTTCCGCTTCAGAGCATGTATATCCACTTTACCATACGCCGGAAGGGCTGTCTTGTATGATCTTACACCTCACAGAATCTGGAAAAAACTCCCCTATAATACAACTGCCCCGCAGCATGCGGGAGTATTTTCAGAATACCCCCGCATGCTGCAGGACATTTTTTTATACTATAATATCTGAAAGTTTCACTGCTTCCCTGCCTGCATGATCCCCTGCAGGTATTTATCCCGGGCCCTGCCTGAGCCCCTCTTACGAGGGCAGGCTTACTCCTTCCATAGCATACATTCCTGTTCAATCACCTTACCGGTTTCCAGAATACATTTTTTCAGTCCTTCCAGAGTTTCCGGCACACTCAATTTACGAAGCTTATCCAGGTAAGCTTCCTCTACCGCCGCTGCTTCCTCCGCATACTTCAAAAAAGTTTCTTCATCCATCCACAACGGCTGAAGCTTTGGAAATATATTTTTCTGAATATGCTGGAAAATCCGGATTCCTCCATAATCAAGATCGCCCGTATGAAAATATTCCACACGTTTCTTTTTAAGAACCGTCTCCAGCTTCTTTAGAAAAAATCGTTCCTTCGGGGAAAAAAATCCATGGGTATAAACCAACAGGGTTCCTTCTTCATAAGGCATCTTCATAAAATTTGCCTTATTCTCCACGGTAACTACCTTACATATATCCTGTTCCTGGCAAATCTCCGCATTTTTCAGCATATCCGCATTCAGCCCGACGCCAAACGGGAACTCCGAAAAACCGGAAACTTTTCCACATACCTGAAGCCTGAGCGGTCCCTTTATCCACAATTCCTGACTATAGGTTTCCACAAAAATCTGACTCAGAACCTCTTCGGCGCTCATTACCTCCGGATCAGAATCCACATCAGGATGGAACCTCCTGGCAGCGCTGATTACAACTCCCTGAATTTCATTCTCAAATACCTTCGATTTCCCCAGGAAATGCTTACTGAACACCCTTTTGTAAATCGGTTCATTTAACTGGTTCAGCCCGGCAAGAGCCTTCAAATAATACTCTTTTTTCTCATACACTCTGGGTATCTTTCCAGCTTCCAGCGGCTTCCTCAGTTCCTCCAGGCTGTCCAGCAGCCAGGGTTTCCATTCCCTGCTGCCTATCAGCTCCTCCAATTCCTTCAGACGAGCCTGCGCAAGTTCCCTCTTTGGCCGCCTGCCATCCAATGCATAAAAAGCATTCATATCCTCCAGACGATATATAAAACACTCTACTTCACTGCCGGTCTGATACCATTTCACATCAAGAAGCCCCTTCTTACTGAGCTCCACTATCTGTGCTATCAGTTCCTGCCTCCCAATCTCATCATATAACTCCTGTTCCACAAAAACAGTTCTGCGTCCCGCCGCACCCTCATCCCCGTACTTCTTCCAGTCAGAGGAATGCTCCTCATACCTGTCTAAGATAACCGCAACAACATTCCTGCCTTTTTCCTTCTCGCGCTTCTTCATAGTTCTTCCTCCCATGCGGCCCCTGAGTCCGCCTCCTTCCCTGTCCCCACCGGCTTCTGTCCGGGCCGGCGGGGACAGGGAAGGAGGCGGACTCAGGGGCCGCATGGCGCACACACCTTATTCTTCCTTTATAAGCTGGGAAAAGTCCTTCTTTTCAAATTCCTGTATGGAAATACTTCTTTTATTGGGATTGGCATAAACAAAGGTCTTATCCACGTTCTCCAGATAGTTCTGGATCTTGTCATTTGTGGCGCTGATAATAGCCTGGAAGCCCAGCCCCCTTATCAATTCGATACAGCTGGCCACCTTCTCGGCGTCCATTTTGGAAAAAGCCTCATCCAGCACCACCAGGCGGATGGTGGGACGGCGGGACAGCTTGGGCGACAGATTGATGTGGTAGGCCTGGGCAAAGCTGGCTAAAAGGGCCACATACAGCGGGTTCTGCCCCTCTCCGCCGGAGTTTTTCTTGATCATTTTGCTTAAGCCTATGACAAGGCGTTCCTCGCCTTCCACAATCTGTTCCATTTCAAAGGAAAGATAGGTGCGGTAGTCCGCATATTTTTCCATATTCTTTTTGGCTTCCTCCTGCTCCCTGGCGCTGGCATTTTCCGGAGGGATGAAAATATGGATCAGGTCGTTCATCAATGTGCCGTACCTGCTCTCATGATCCATGGAAAACATGTTTATCTGATGCTCCACGGATCCGGACAGGGTGGCCGGATCGATTTCCAGGGATTCATCCATGAACATATCGTAATATTCCCCATCCAGCCCCTTGTTTTTGCTTATCCTGAACTGATAGCGGTCCTTCCCGAAGTTCAGCTTGCGGATAATGCGGTTCAGCTCGTCACGGCGGATATAGGCTTCCTTGATGGCGCTTCGGATTTTGTAAATGAAGTCTTCCTTAAAATGCTCCACGGCCACCCTGGCCTGCTCCATCGCCTTTTCTTCGTAATCCCGGATCCGGTCACAGGCCAGCTCATCCAGCAGCTGCTGATATTCCCCGTTATTTTCCGCGCTGGCGGAGAAATCCCGGTTGGGGTGGCGTCTTAAGTACTCGGAGCGGACGTCAACCAGGCGGTTTTTCTCCGCCTCCAGGCGTTCCTCCGATTCGGTGATTGCGGAAAGTGTCTGGCGGATCAGCGCATCGTATCTGGGATTCTTCACCTGGGAAAACCAGGCGTCAAAATCTTCCTCCCAGGCAGGGGCGCCAATCAGCTGTCTCTGTCTGTCAAGAAGCTCCTCGTTTTTCTCGATGTAGGCGGCGTTGTCCGCTTCTATTTTTTTCTCCCGGTCATGGATTTGCAGCTTCAGGCTGTCGATATGACCGTCCAGGACCTTTTGCTTTTCCATGATTTCCTCACGCTGCTGACGGAGGATATCCACGCTTCCCGCACCGAGTTCTTCCATCCTTTTTTCCAGCTTTCGCAGCTGGGCTTCTTTTTTCCTTTTCTCCTCCATATCCTGGAACAGCTCCAGATAGTTTTCGGAAGGTTCCTGCAGATATTCAAAATCCAACAGGCGCTTTGCGGCCGCTGCCATGACTTCATATTCTTCCCGGCTGCGGTTCAGCTCCTCCAGACGCTCCTGCAGCTCCTTCTGGCGCTTACGCATACTTTTTTCACCGATAAAGGCGCGTCTGGTATAGTTCTCCGGATTCAGGCGGCGCAGCTGGAAGTTCTGGTACAGCAGGCAGTCTGCGGTCACGCCGATTTTACACTGGCGCAGTTTTGCAACATCCTCGCATTTGATTACATTTCCCAGTAAAAATTGAATGAAGGACTTCACATAAGGCTCTTTACATTCGATTTCCTCTGCCAGCGCGTTTTCCCGGACAGGATATTCCTGGGCGTTGAGCTTTTCCGTATCCACAAGGGAAACCCGCCAGAATTTTTTGGCATCCAGCTGCTCGTAAATCTCCATGGCCGCCTTCACATATTTCGGCTCCACAATCAGGGCAAGCTTGTTCCAGGCCAGATAGCCTTCGATGGCGTTTCTCCATTTTTCATCCCGGATATCCAGAAGATCCGCCAGGATGCGGACGGGTATGTTTTTGCCAAACTGCTCGTAAAGGCCCTTTTGGATTTCTCTTCTGGCCTCCTCCAGCTCCTTGGGGTAGGTTTTCCGGCCCAGCATGATTTCCATGAGGTCCTTTTGAATCAGATCCGCTTCCTTCTGCAGGCTCTTACACTCGGCTGCCGCCTCCTGGTGCTGTTTCTCCAGGTCGGTCCGCACCTCCTGCAGGCTCTTTTTCAGACGCCCCAGCTCCTCGCCGGAGATGGTTCCCTTCCGGAATTTATCAATATCCCAGATTGTCTGGTTGGAAATGTTCTCTTCCTCCTCCCAGCTGCCGATTTTTTCAGAAAGAGCGGCCCACCTGCGTTCACTTCGCTCAAGCAGCGCAAGGTTCTCCTCCAGGCTCTTCTGCTTGGCTTCCAGCTCGGCATACCCGCTGCCTATGATCTGGCGGTTGATCTCATCGTAGGCGGCCCCATATTCCTCCTTCAGTGCAAGCTGTGCGTCCAGGGCTTCCTTCTGGGCCAGAAGATCCTTTTTCCCTTCCTCCACCCGCAGCCCAAGCTCCCCAATCAGCTCTGCCAGCTGGAGAATTGTCAGCTTATCCAGACGATAGCGGCAGCTTTCGGTATTTCTTTTTCCCTCCACAAAACGGTCGAACTGATTTTTGATTCCTGTCAGCTCGTTGATTTCCTGCATGGCGTCCTCAATTTTGCGGCGCATACGGCCGTAAAGGACGACGCTCTCCTGCATATCTTCTATATGAATGTCCTGCTCCATGCAGATATACTCTTTTACGAAATCCTCCAGCTTGATATTCATGCGGAAGGGAATTGCGCGCTTGAACAGCCGGGGGAATTTCTCCATATCCAGCCCGCCCAGGTAAACATCGTACAGATTCCTGCGGAACCGTTCATTATTGGAGGTATAGAACCATTCGTCCCTGGCAAAATTGTGCTGCAGGTAACTCTTTAGTTCCCCGATGGCCATAGCCCGCTCCTGCGTCCGGTAGCTGTTTTCCAGCAGGCCTCCCCGATGCCAGAAAAACAGCCTGCCGATTTCATTGGTTGCTGTTTCCACATCGAAAATAACGCCCACGCATTCCTTTTCACCGCTCCCGGTCTGCTCCAGCTCCAGGACGATGGTGGTGGAAAAATTGTGGTTTCTTTTGTATTCAGCCTGGTTGTTTTCCCCGATATTGATCATGCCGCGCAGGTATTCCAGCAGGCTTCGGTCCGAATCGTCCGCTGCCGCTTTGTTGAAAAAACCCCGGCCGTCGGTATTCGCATACAGGACGATCTGCATGGCGTCGATGACCGTAGATTTGCCGCTTCCGGAATGGCCGGTAAAAAAATTGATGCTTTTGTTCAGCGTCAGTATTTTATGATCAATGTAATGCCAGTTGTTCAGTGCGATTCTGGTAATCGCCTTGAAGGACTGGCGGCCGGCCTCAGTCAGCTGCTGTGTCTGTGTACCTGGCATCTGTGTACTCGGCATCTGTGTACTCGGCATCTGTGTATCCGGCGTCTGTGTATCCGGCATCTGCATCACCGCTGTCTGTGTATCCGGCGTCCGGATCTGTGAACTCTCCGGCAGCATTGTCTGTGTCTGCTGTATCTCCATCTGGCATTTCTCCTTCTTCTTCCTCATTTGCATCCGGGACGGCTTCTTCCTCACTGAAGCTATTAAGCAGCTTCAGAATATCCTCCCGCATCAGCACCAGGTTGATGCAGGGATAGATAATAATGCGGGTGTGTTCGTTCAGCTCTTCCAGCACGTCAATCAGTTCTATCATCTGGTATTTTTTCAGCAGCGCCAGCGCCCTTTTTATCTCTGTAAGGGAGGACAGGCTTTTTGCCAGCCGGAACTCTCCCACTTTTCCATTCAGCTCCCCGAAGGTGGTGACAATGTTCACGCTGGAGGATACCGCCGCCATCTGTTCATCATAAATCAGCTTCAGCAAAAGCAGATAGATGGTTGCAAGCTTGGGCAGCCGTTCGCCCATGGTAGCCTCCCCCTGCAGCCAGATGGTTCCCAGCTCCGTATTCTGGTTCAGCCGTACGCCCGCCACCGCAAAATATGCCGTCAAAAACTCCATATGCTTGTCGCAGAAATAAAAATCCTTATTGGCAATCATCCGGCCTGCTTTTTTATCATATTTTCTTTCCAGCAGGAAGGTCTGACGGTACAGCTGCCTGATGACATCCTGCAGCTTTTCCTGTTCCTCCTGCGTCAGCTGTTCATATATTTCCAGCATCCTCTTTTTCCCCTTTTCTCTTAACGAATATCATTGCGGGGTAGGCAAAGCGTTCGCCTTCCACCTGTTCTCCCGAGGTGAGCACCTCAAAACGGCTGTTTTTACGCATGCAGATGTCATAGGCAAGGATCAGCTTTTCAAAATCCTCTTCACTCTCAAGGGCCATCGTCCCTGTCTCCATCACGCCGTCCTTCATATGCTCTTCAATAAAGCTTTCAATCTGCTGTTTGGTAAACCGGTGATGGATCTTATTCAGCTGCAGTACCTCTTCTTTGGAAAGCTCCCTGTTTTCTTCCTCCGGCAGCAGATCTCCGGCAAAATTCTTCCGACGCCTCCGCCTGTACAGGGGATTATCATTCAGTACCTCCCAGGCGGAAAGATTCATCTTCTCCGCCACCCTGTTAATCCGCGCAAGCTGCGCTCCGTCCTCCTCCTGCTCTCCCAGCTTGTTAAGCAGCTGGATCACCAGGCCATGACGGTCGCTTTCATCGCTTAAAAGATAATTCAGACGGCTTACCGTAGCGCGGATGTACTTGCTGTGCTCCCGATCCATATTGGTTATCCTGTGTTCAATAGATTCGAAGCCCCTCTCGATCTGGTCAATCAGATCCAGCACATCCTCATCCTGCCGCTTCTTAAAAAAGCCTTCCGGCTCCTTTTCCTTTTTGTCCTGAGACGCGCTCTGCTTTGCCCTGATCCGCTCTATCCATACATCATCCTCACGCATTTCCTTCAGGCAGCGTTTGATATCCATTTTATAGATGTAAAAATTATCGCTTGTTTTCAGGATGTGGTATTTTCTCTTTACCACCTCTTCCACGTAGCCCTCCAGATGCTCCTCCAGAAGCTCCCCATAGGACTGTTTTGCCAGCAGGCGGTCAAAAAATTTATCCATATTATGGAGCATATCCTGAAGCGCCTTATTCAGCTTCCTGGTATTGACCAGGGCGGTCTTTAGCATGGCAATATTCATCCTGGAGTCATTTTTGAAGGAAAAAAGAGTGGCATATACGTTCTGGATATAAATATCCGTATCCTCCATCGGCTGGTTCACCAGCTGTTCAAAGGCAGCGATAAAAACCGCCGCATAGTCGGGAATGACTATGTTGGTAGTCATCGTGGTATAATCTTCTATTTTCCGCAGCCATTTTGCCCGTAGCAGCCAGTTCAGGATACGCTTTGGAACCGCTTCCAGCGCCTCCTCTTCTGTTTCCGTTTCTTCCTTTTCCAGCTGGAATCTCCGCCGGACGCACATATCCGCCAGAATCTGCACACAGGCTTCCCTGCTTAAAAAGAAGTTGTTGTACTGATATTCATCATCTATGGTAAGGAGCGCTTCCATATAGATATCCCGGTTCACGGACCGGAAAAGGCCCCAGAAGGAGCCAGGAATCTCATATATAAATTTCAAATTTACTCATCCTCTTGTATTGTTTCCATCTGTTGGCAAGCAGAAATTTGCCTGCGTACCTCCTCGGACATGGAATCCAGCAGGTAGCTTTTTTCTGTTTTCTGCTGTTCCAGATATTCTCCCCGGAGCCTGGCCGCAGCAAGTTCAATGTCTTCCTGCAAATCCCTTGCAGAAAGCAGCCGGCAGCCCTGGCCGCGGATTATAATCTGTTCCAGGCCGTCCGAGGTGGCCACTGTAATATCATATTTTTTCCCATTTTCATGGGTAAACTTTTCAATATACTGATCCGCGGTTTCCGCCTCTCTGGTATATACCACATGAATATTATGATAGTCAAGCACTTCTGTCGTGTGCCCCTGCACACGGTAGGCGTCAAATACCACGATAACCTGTGAATGCACCATGCCCTGGTAATTGCACAGAATATCCTGCAAGCGGCCTCTCGCCCCGTCAATATTCGCCTCCGCCAGGCTTTTTAACTCCTCCCAGGCAAAAATAATATTATAGCCGTCCACCAGAAGATACTTTTCCCTGGGCGCCCCGTCTTTTCTGCTTCCCGTATATACGGTTTCCCTGGGCGGTACGGCTGTTTTATGTCCAAAACGGTTCCAGCCGTCCTTCCTGGGAAGCTCCTTATTTCTTTTATTGGCATGGAAGGTACGGGACAGAATCTCGTCAATTTCTTCCACATCAATCCACTCCCCGGCCGCCGCATTTCCCTTTTTTCCGGCATCGGCCCTTTTTATTCCTCCGGGATTTCCTTCCGCATTCCCATTGCCGTCCCCGCTTCTCCCTCCGCCGGGGCTATCTGCGCCAAACGCTCCATCACTTCCGTCAGCGCCCTCCTGTCCCGGCAGCAGATCATCAAACCTCCTGCATTCCAAATGCATGTAGTCGGTCACCTTGTCCCATGGCACCACAAAGCCTGCTCCATGGGCACAGAATACCGAACCGGTGGGGTTTTCCGTATCCCTCTCCGGATCATAGCCGCTCTGCTCCATAACCTCAAGCGCATTGTGGCAGGGCTCATAGCCCTTTAACGAACAAAACAGCCTGCCATAGCCCTTCGTATAGGCGATTACCTCCTTCTGGTAATCCCGCATCGTCACCACAGGGCAGACACCGGTCAATACGGCCATGTCTCCTTCCGTAAATGGCGCATTGAAGCTGCCGTTCATTTTTTCAATATCCGTCATGGCCCGGCCCACCAGCTTTTCCGGCACCTCCAGCCGGAAGGCATACCAGGGCTCCAAAAGGATGCTGTGAGCCTGCATCAGTCCCTGCCGCACCGCCCGGTAGGTTGCCTGCCTGAAATCTCCGCCCTCCGTATGCTTCAGATGGGAACGCCCGGTGAGCAGCGTGATTTTCATATCCGTGATGGGAGCGCCGGTCAGCACGCCTCTGTGCTCCTTTTCCTCCAGATGGGTGAGCACAAGCCTCTGCCAGTTCCGATCCAGAATATCCTCACTGCAGTCGGAGGCAAACTGCAGGCCGCTTCCCCGCTCTGCCGGCTCCAGCAGCAGATGGACCTCGGCGTAATGCCGGAGCGGTTCAAAGTGTCCCACACCTTCCACACGATCCGCAATCGTTTCCTTATATACAATGTGTCCGGCTCCGAATTCCACCGCCACGCCAAATCGATCCTGAATCAGGCTTTTCAAAATCTCAATCTGCACTTCTCCCATAACCTGGGCCTGGATTTCCTGCAGCCGCTCATCCCATACGATGTGCAGCGCAGGCTCCTCTTCCTCCAGCTGCCGCAGCCTGGGAAGAATGACCGGCACCTCACAGCCCTCCGGAAGCTTCACCTGATAAGTCAGGACAGGCTCCAGCAACGGCGCTGCGGAGGCCTGCTCCACGCCCAGCCCCTCTCCGGGGCGGGTATGTCCCAGGCCTGTCACGGCACAGACCGTCCCCGCCTGCGCCTCGTTTATCAGCTCATATTTATCTCCGGAGTATACACGGATCTGGTTGACCTTCTCCTCCCAGACCTCCTGACCCGGCCGGAGCTTATCCTCCGCCCCTGCATTGGTCAGCATGCTTTTTACCTTCAGGCTTCCGCCGGTTATTTTCATATAGGTCAGACGGTTTCCCTGGTCATCCCTGACGATTTTAAATATTTTGGCGCCGAATTCCTGCGGATAAACCGGCTGTACAGTATAGCGCTCCAATCCGTCTAAAAACTCATCCACACCGGTCAGCTTCAACGCAGAACCATAAAAACAGGGAAAAAGCTTCCGTTCCCGGATCAGCTGTATCAGCTGCTCCTCCTCCAGCCGATCCTCTTCCAGGAACTGCTCCAGCGCCGTCTCATCGCACATGGCCGCCTGTTCATAAAACGCTTCATCCATTTCCCCGGAAAAATCCACGCAGCCCTCATCCAGCCTGTCCTTCAGTTCCTTCTGAATCGCCTCTTTGTCCGTCCCCGGCTGATCCATTTTATTTATGAAAAGAAAAACAGGGATCCCATACCGCTTCAGCAGCTGCCACAGCGTCTGCGTATGTCCCTGTACCCCATCCGCTCCGCTGATTACCAGCACAGCGGCATCCAACACCTGAAGCGAACGTTCCATCTCCGCAGAAAAGTCCACATGTCCCGGCGTATCCAGAAGGGATACCTCCATGCTTTTCCATTTAAAATTTGCCTGTTTGGAAAATATGGTAATCCCCCTGGCTTTTTCCAGGGCATAAGTATCCAGGAAGGCATCTCCGTTATCCACCCGGCCCGGCTTTCTCAGCAGGCCGCTGCGATATAGAATGCTTTCCGATAAGGTTGTCTTTCCGGCGTCTACATGAGCAAGAATTCCTATAACTAATTTTTTCATATCTTATCCTGACTGTTGAATGAATTAGATGATTTATACTGGCTGTATAAGTTTTACAGTTATGTTCCTTTTATATTTTCATAGCCTGGCCAGTTCGCAGAGGCTGTCTGTCCAAAAGTTTCGCATCACCGCAGCACACGCGGCTTAGTCAGCATTGGAAGCGGCCGTCTTACGCCGTTTCTTTCATGAAAACGTTTTAAGTATACCATAAAATCAGGTCAAAAAACAGAGGAAGCTGTTCTTCAGATACGCTGAAATGAAGAAGCTGCTTCCCCTATTGTTATGTATGTTTCCTATTTATCCATATTTTCAGCAAAGTCTTCTATTGAAGCGGCTTTAATTGCTTCCTTCAGCCAGTTCTTCAACCGTTGCAAATCAGTCTCCTCCAGGAGCCTTCTGCGCATTTCCTCCGGAACTGTACCAAGCTCTTCCAATATTTCAAGAATACTTTCCGCTCTTCCCATAACTCTTCCTTTGACTTTTCCTGCTTTGTTACCTTCCTCCCAGCTGTACTCCTTTTCCTTTGCTATAAAGCGTTCTTCATTGAATTCCGCCCACATTAATTCCTCCACCTCCGCTCTCTGTGTCCGCAAAATATCCGCAAGAACTCCCTCTTTCATACAGATATCCACCGCCTGCTTTACAGCTTCCTCCAGTTGTTCTCCTGCAGCAAGGCGTTCCCTGATACGTTCCACAAACACCGCATATTCCCATAATTTCCGGCAATTGTCCATCAGCTCCCGATTATGGCCCAGATTAATATTCAGCATCAGCGCACTGCATTCCAGGGAAGGCTCCGCCGCCAGCCCTTCCGGCAAATAATAAGATTCCGACAGCTTTAAAACCATGCGATCAGGCAGCTGTGCCGTTCCATTATAAAAAACCAGATATTGAGGCAACGGCAGCATCAGCCTTCTGCTTCCATATAAATCCCCTCCGGAAGCATCCACATACTTCCTGTATATATCCGCTAAATAGAAAACACCCCGGAGCGGCATGTTGGGACAATAGGTACTCTGATGCTCATATAAATTCAGCACATCGTCAAGCAGGAAGGACAGATCATTTTTCATTCCCATATACAAGACATCATCTAACGTCGTAATCTCTAATGCCTCGGCATCCTTATACTGTGTACCTCTCACGGCATTATATAACGCTAAAAGTTCTTCCTTACTGCTGAAAATCAACCGGAATAAACGGTCCTTATAAACTCTGTTCACTTTTACGTCCAATTAATTACCTCCATTATATTAACATTTTTTCTACAATGCAATAGTAAGTTACTTATTTTTATATATATAATTACAAAAAACTGATACATCAAAGAAAAAACTCAACTTTTCTTTTCAGTGCCTTTTCGCTCTTTTCACCATCAGCTGTCATTATAATAAGCAGCTCTCCTTCATAAATACCTCCTACGATTCCGCATAAGAGCATAAACTCTCCCGTCCCGCAGCGCATATCCCGGAGTTCTCCAAGCATTACTGTAAATACGCCATTTTTCCTGCCGATTCTTGTTAGCAAACGCAGGCGATATTTATCATCTTCTCCCTTTTCATAAAGAAGAACCGGCCTGACAAAAAACAGTAATACTATTGCAAGAAGCAGTAAAACTACTGCTGCGCATATCACCGCCTTCAGTGTTCTCATCCAGCCGGTTTGCCCTGCGCGGCAGTTTTCAGGGTTAATACTGCATAACGGGCAGTCAGGATTATTCTTTTTGCATCTGGTAAGGCAGGTACATTCCGCCGGCTCTTCCGTTTCTTCCAGGGCAGACACTACCTTTTCGTCTGCTCCTTCGTTTCTTTCCTCCACAGTATACGTTTCTATTTCCGGCTTATCTTTCTTCGGTTTGTGCTTCCGATCCGGCTGCTTCATATTATTATCTGAATTTTCCGGTTTCTTTTTTCTTCCGGGTTCTTTTCCTGCGCCTTTTTCATCTGATAAGTCAGGTTCTAATAGTGGATTATCTGTCCCGCCATCATCAGGCGTAGTAACAGTTTCGTTATTATCCGTTTGGCCACCGTCCGGCGCTCCGTCTTCATTGCCGCCGTTGCTGTTCCCGCCGCCTTCCTGATTTCCTCCATCGCCGCCTTCGTCCGGTATCTGCATTCGCCGCAGGGTAAATGAAGCTTCCGTAATATTTTCCAGTCTGTCTCTCACATAAAAATGATAGGTGCCCGGTTCGCTGAATTCATATTCTCCGGTATCCGTCCATTCCTCGCCGTCTGTTGAAAAGGCCTTTCGGGCCAATCCGCAGCCAGGGGCGCCATCCGGCTGCAAATCCTGCGCTTCCAGAATAATCCTTGCCTTACCATACAGCCATAGCTGTGGTTTCTGGGTAAAACTGAGCCTTGGGCCGGTTCTGTCAATATTAGCCACACGGATTTCCCCTGTGGCCTGATTGCTGAAGCCATCCCTCACTGCTATATGAAAGGTACCGTTCTCCTTCACCTGTAACCTTTTATCCTCCGACCAGGTCTTCCCGCCGTCACAGGAATATTCTTTTACACCGGAACCCGGCAGGCCGGCATTATTTTTATCCGATGCATCCACAACTATGATGCATTCACGGCTCCAGCCCTCCGGTTCCAGGGACAAGATAAATTCCGGCGGGGTCGTGTCGATATTCTGAATATCAATCGTCTGCTTTGCTATATTCCCGGTTTTGTCTCTCACTGCAACCGTAACGGTACCGTTTTCCCTGATATCGATTTGGCTGCTTTTTCCCCAGGTTTTACCGCCGTCAAAGGAAAACGGTTCCTCTGCCAGGCCGCTTCCCGCTCCGCCATCCGGCTGGAGATCCTCGGCCTGGACTGTCACCCGGTTTACCCTGACATTAGCCGCGGTATCCCAGTCAATATGGATTTTGGGCGCCGTGTTGTCTATCATATTAATTACCAGGCTCTTTTCCCCTTCATTGCCCAGTTTATCCCGCACCTTAATCAGATAAGTACCGTTTTCCGTAAATGTATGTATGTTCTCCTTCCAGGTGGTTCCCCCGTCAAAGCTGTAACCCGCTTCAGCGATTCCGCATCCCGGATTGCCATTTTCCTGGAGGTCCTGTGCTTTTACGGTTACCTCCACACCGCCGCCGGTCCAGTCTCCGGCATAGGTAAGCTCCGTAATCTCCGGCCCCCTTCTGTCTATATTATTGACAGCAACAGATACCTCCGCTTCCGCACAATTGTTGTTGCTTCCGGCATTCAGCCTGCAGGTATAGGTTCCGTTGCTTTCCACAGATAATTCATTCTGTGCGGACGGAGCCCCTCCATTCCAGATAAAGCTGTCGGAGGCAACCGCAATGCTGCCTTTTATTTCATACCCTGCTTGCAGCTTCACTTCTCTTGTCCACTGCGTGGTATCCGGACGCACCGTCAATACTGCGACCTCCGCTCCCTCCGTTTCACCGCAGGACATTTCATAACCTGTCACCTCGCCTTCATGGCTGCAGTCCAGTTTTTTATCTGTATGCGTAGTGCTGTCGTAGCCTTTGAAGCCGTCCGTTCCCGGACCATGGTGTTCTGTAAAATGTATCTGTGTGTATTGATCCGCCGCACCGCAGGCACTGTGTTTTTTAATGACATTCTGATAGATTTCATGTACCTGTCCATGGCAGTCGCAGTGTGCATCACCCTGCGACCAGAAGCCGCCGTTCCCATGTACGGTAACCGTACAGCTGACGGTACGGTAACATCCCTTCTCCTCGGAATGCTCATGAAATAGTTCCCGGAAGCAGCTTCCTCCGTTCTCCTCACTGCCTTCATGTCGATGGACTATGGACGCGGATACACTGCCGTCCGCTTCTTCCGCTGATATTTTAAGTCTGCCCAGGCCCGCCGTTATCAGTGCCAGACATAGAATGCCCGCCATAATCCCCAGCCAGGCTGTTTTTCTTATCGTTTGTGATCCCATAGGATACCTCCTTCATTGTTGTGTAAATTGAGATTCTAAAGTCCCCTAAAGGGTTGATAAGATCCCTTAAAGGGTTGATAAATAAATCTAAGCACCAAAAGCATATTTAAGCGCCAAACCCAAAAATGAGCGCAAAAAATACACCAGAAGCTCAGTCCATAGGCATCTCTCCCTTCTTTTGTCCGACCTGTTCCGTAAAAATTGGAATTCATACCGGCTGATTCGCCATGATGCCGTCTTACATACGGCCTTTGAAATGGGAAAACGGATTACCGGGAAATGGTAACCGCCGTGAAAATACTTTATCACAAAATCATTCAGCCCGCAAGCTGTTTTATATAGCATAATCCTGCAAAAAAAACAGCGGCAGGGAAAGAAATTTACTTCCGTAAAATTTCTCCCTGCCGCCGCTGCTTTTACCGCCTCACAAAGTATTTATGGCAGCTCTTCTCCTCTGCCGGTGCCTGCGTCAGCGCTTCCACATCCTGTTCTTCCGTTCCTGACCAGAGAAGCTAACCAAAGAAGCAGAATTATTTCCACAATCACAGTTGTTACAAGCGCCGCATATTCCCCAAATCCGTCCCTGTTTTTTCCCCGGGCCCCGTTAAAAAACGGAATGCCGAGTACGATGGCAAAATACCAGAATACCGGTACCGCCCACTTGATTCGTCTGCGTTGGCGTCTTACCTCCCCTTCAACTATCCCCGCCATAAAATCCGCCGCCTGATAAACCAGCAGCAGCGCCATAAAATAAACCACAATCCCAATCAGCGTATGAAGACGTTGTGCCGTCAGCCACCCGCCTCCGGCCAAAACACCCTCCAGCCGAAGCGGCAGATATATGGCTGACACAATACGGATACCATTGACAAAAACAGTAAACAGATAGGAAAATACCATGCTTCCCGCCAGCCAAATAGTCTTTTTCTTTCCTGTTTTCATCCGGTGTATGCAGCCGTAAATAAGCGCTGCCATGCTCACAAGCATAAACTGGACGCCGGAACAGGAGGCGGCAATGATAAAACGCAGTTCATGATTTACATAGCCCTGCTGCGCTTCATAGGCAAAGGAAATCCCGCCCAGGCTCCCTGCCCACCGGGCCGTGGGAGCCAGAATCCATCTCAGTTCATCGCTTCCTGCCCTGCTGTAAAAAAGCTTCAGAGATGAAAGCACCACAAAGCCTGCGGCATAAAATATCAGGTTTTCTTTAAGCACCGCCTTCCATCTGCTTCCTGCCATGTTAATCATCCCTTCCTGCCGTCCTTCTTCTCCTGTTCCGGGAATAGACGTTTATCCCCGCCGCAGCCGCGGCAAATGCCAGCAGAAGCATGAAGCCCGGTTCCGAACCCACGGTATAGCCTCCTATAGCCAGATCCGACACCTGCCGGGGCAGCGGTATGGGCTGTTTCACATCCGTGCTTTCACCGCTTTCATTGCGGATCGTTTCCGTCACCGCGATAAAGGAGGTATAGGGTGTTATCATGCTGTAATCCAGGCCTATCTGCGTTACTTCTTTTTTTGCCGCTCCTTTCAGATCCTTGCTGAAGCCGTAATCCGTCAGCCTCTCCACCTTTTTTCTGGCCCAGAGATAACGGATTATATTATTTTCTTCCAGCGGCTCCGCGTCTGAAACCTGAATCTCCTGCACATAATCCCTGCTGCCTGATTTTCCCGTAATCCGGATCGTCCCGGCAGGCCCTCCCTTCCATTTTCCAAACAGGACAATGGGACGCTGGGCAAAGAGGGTAGACAGTACGGAGGGTTCCACCTCATACACGTCAAAGCCTTCATAATCCACCCGGATATCCGTCAAAAGCGGATATTGGATATAGGTTCTGAATTTTTCGGCTGTTTCCGCGGCTTTCTGGTCATCGGTAACCACGAAGGCTTCTCCCATTCCGGTCTGGGCAATGCCGTCTATCAGGTACCGGTTCACGGAAGAGCCTATGCCGAAGGAGAAGAAGCTGGCTGCACCCGCATTCTTGTTTATCAGATCAAAAATTTCTTTTTCCTCCGCAATATAACCGTCTGTGATAACTACAATGCTGCGTGATACCTCCTTTTCCGCCGGAATAGCCAGTGCATTTTCCAGCGCGGGCACCAGCTCCGTCCCGCCGCCGCCTTCCTGGGCATCAATCAGCGCCGTCGCCTTCCCGATGTTCTCAACGGTTGCCGGAACCGACACCGGCGACATCTGAAGCGAGGCGCCGGAAAACAATATCAGGTTAAAACGGTCCGTTTCCCGCAGGTTTGTTACCAGATCCCTGATAAGCTTCTTGGCAGTGTCCAGAGGATATCCATACATGGAGCCTGACACATCCAGTACGAAAATGTATTCCCTGGGCGTAATGTCCTCTGTCTGATAGCGTTCCGGCGGCTGCACCATCAGCATGAAAAAGTTCTCCTTCTCCCCTTTTCCCAGCGTCAAACCACAGTTCACCTGATTCCCTGTCAGCTTATAATCCAGGATAAAATCCCTGTCCCCGGCAAACTCCGCCGGATTGGAAAGCGTCACCTGTGCCGCCGTATCACCGGTCCATGCCACATCCACGGCATGGGAGCTGCAGGTCAGCTCCGAAATCGGGACCCCTGCGGACAGATTGACGGTAATATTGTACCTTTCTGATGGTTCTTCCCCTGCCTTTAGAAAAGGACTGGCTATCCAACCGTCCGTTTCCATGGTTTTTGGAACATGGGGACTGGAATAACGCGGCCCGGCAACCGTTGGAAAAACAAACTGATACGTCCCCTCGGAAGGAACGATCAGCTCCGTATAATGCAGTTCTATCCGTATGGTATCCCCCGGCATTACATTGGCCACATCCATGGTGAATACATTGGGCCGCTGCTCCTCCAGCAAAGAAGCGCTTTTCCCTTCGCTTTTCGCCTGCTCATATTCCTGCTTTGCTTCCTGCTTTTCTTTGATTTTGGCAGTGATTACCTCATTCCCAATCTGCATCGTCATCCCATGGACAGTCACTCTTGTGGAGGCCGGAAAAACATAGCTTGCATTGATGGGGATCTCTCCCTCGTTTGTATAAGTCTGAGTCACAAAGGTTTCCGCAATGACACCGTTGATATTGGTCACCACCTCCGTTTTCTTCAGCGGAAAGCTGTCCGCCGACGCCTCCGTCCCTTCAATAAGAAAATATGGGGCGAGGGTAGTGTCACCCTCCCCATCTGTTCCCGCTGCATGAACCGTCATGGAACAGGTTGTCAAAATAAGCATTGTAAAAATAATTCCCAGCCAGTTTCCTTTATTTTTCATCTGTGCTCTCCTCTGCGCGCTGCGCTTTTAACAGTTTCTAACCCTCACTTCGTACATGCCGGAACCAAATGGATCGTATATACCTACGCATCCGGCATATACGAAGTCAGGATTATAATAATAAATTACAGCGCACAGGCATCAAATCTGCATCAAAGATGCATCAAATCTGTATCATGCGGAAATCTGCCTGACATCCCGCCCTTTTGCCAAACCTTCCGTAAATAAAAAAATACCCCGGGCTGCAGGGCCTTTTCCGGTAAAGGAATGTCCGCCGCAGTAAATCCGGGATATTTTTTCCTGTACTGCGGCTGTTTAAGAAAGAACCGCCGCAGGATTCATTTTTCAGTTTATTCAGGCCGTCCTGCCCGCATATCCGGCAAATAACTGCCTGATATCATACCACCTGATACTTCGCCACATAAACAGGGAAGCTGTCCGTTCCCTTGATTTCCTTATCGGCAGTGATGGTCACATTCTTATCCGAAATAATGTATTCCACATTCACTCCCGGTTCAATCACGGTATCCTGCATCAGCACACAGTTCTTTACCTTTGCGCCCTTTCCTACCCTGACGCCACGGAAGAGAACGCTGTTTTCCACTTCCCCTTCTATGATACAGCCGTCAGCGGCCATAATATTTTTCGCCTTCGCTCCTTTTATATAGCGGGTCGGGTTGTCATCACGGATTTTGGTGTAAATATGGTTGCCGCCGAAGAGCGCGTCCAGGTTTTCCTCGTCCAGAAGCTTCATATTTTCATCGAAATAGCTCTTAATACTGCTGATACGCGCAATATAACCGCCGAACTTATAGCCGTGCACATTCAGCTTATCCAGCTGGGGCGCCAGGATATCCCGCTCAAAATACACATAGCCCCTGACAAACGCGGCGGAGATCTGGCTGATCAGCAGCTCCCTTTCAATAATATAGATGTTCAGGGACAGGTTCTGAATCCCCGGCTCCTCCGGATTGATCTGGATTTCCCTGACACGTCCGTCCTCGATATCCAGGGTATAGTACAGATCCTTATTCACATCGAAGGGTTTGATCAGCCCCTCCGGGATTTCCTCCTGGGCATAGGCCAGGGTCACATCGGCACCGCTTTCAATATGGGCATTCAGCATGGCCTTGAAATCAAAATTGGCGGCCAGGTTAGCCTCGGACATAATCACGTATTTTTCCTTCTGATCCTTCAGAAAATCCAGAATGCTTGCCAGCGCCTCCACACGTCCGTTGTAGACCTTCACCGTTTTTTCCGCAAAGGGGGGGACGATGTTCAGCCCGCCGTTTTTACGGGTCAGATCCCATTCACGCCCGGAACCCAGATGGTCCATAAGAGAATGGTAATTCTTGCGGACAATCACGGAAATGTTGTCAATTCCGGCATTGACCATGCTGGACAACACAAAATCAACCATCCGGTAACGCCCTGCAAAGGGAATGGAGGCCATCAGACGCTCCGCAACCAGTTCAGGTACCAGGGAATCATAGCTGTTGGGAAAAATGATGCCGAGTGCATTTGCATTGGAGTTTACCATTCTACTTCACCGTCCTTTACATTATGATCGATCATGGCATTGGGGCCTATCTTGGCGCCGTCGCCGATATACACACCTGCCCCCACCGTGGCCACGCCATTTTCCGCGCCCTCAGGCATGGCGCCCACTTCGGCATTTTCACCGATAACCACATTTTCCGCAATGATGCAGTGCTTAACCACCGCGCCCGCCTTGATCACCGTACCGCCCATAACAACCGCATCCTCCACATCTGCGCCAGGCTCCACAATAACGCCGGCAAACAGGACCGAATGCTTCACATGGCCGCCAATACGGCAGCCGTCCGTAATCATGGAATTCTCCACCTCTGCCTCGGAAGAAATCTTGTGGCCGGTCATACCGCTGTTCCTGCTGTATATTTTCCAGTTATCGTCAAACAGGTTGATTCCGCTGTGCTCCGGATCCAGGACCTCCATATTGGCCTCCCACAAAGAGGCGATGGTTCCCACATCCTTCCAGTATCCGCTGAAATGATAAGCATACATCTCACGGCCATCGCGCAGCAGGCTGGGAATAATGTTGTTGCCGAAGTCATTCTCCGATTCCGGATCCGCCTCATCCTCTATGAGATACCTCTTGAGCACGTCCCAGTTGAAAATATAGATACCCATGGAAGCCAGGTTGGATTTGGGATTCTTCGGTTTCTCCTGGAATTCGGTGATCTTATCGTTCTCATCCGCCACCATCAGACCGAAGCGGGAAGCCTCCTCCCAGGGCACTTCCATGACAGCTACGCTGAATTCCGCGCCCTTTTCCTTATGGAACCTCAGGAAATCACTGTAATCCTGCTTGCATATCTGATCTCCTGAAAGAATAATCACATATTCCGGATTATAGCGTTCAATAAAAGGAATGTTTTGATAAATCGCATTGGCAGTTCCCTTGTACCAGTCCGATCCGGATGCCTTCTGGTAAGGCGGTAGGACATGCACTCCGCCGTAAAGACGGTCCAAATCCCATGGCTGACCGTTTCCTATGTACTCGTTGAGCACCATGGGCTGATACTGGGTCAGGATTCCCACCGTATCAATACCGGAATTCACGCAGTTGGATAACGGGAAATCGATGATACGGTATTTTCCGCCAAAAGGAACTGCAGGTTTGGCCAGCTTCTGCGTCAGGGCATACAATCGGGAGCCCTGGCCGCCGGCAAGAAGCATCGCAATCATTTCTTTTGCCATAAATGTTTCCCCCTGTTTTCTAATTTCTTATGTTAAAATTGTACCACATAATGACAATTACCGACAGCCTTTTGTGCAATTTAAGCAAAAATTTTTAGCTGTTTTTCGACCGTACATTTACAATTCCAGCCCGGGGTGTTATTCTTTTCGTAAGAAAAGGAATTCTGCGGCGCAGAATATGGGTAAACTTACAGATGGCAATCAACAAAGCGATGCGCACCGTCCTCAAGGCGCTGTCCTACGGCGACATTAACGTACAGTCCTCCAGGGCTTTTGCCAATATCAAGGCAATCGATCCGCTGAAGCGTTTTTACAGGACCATAGACACGAAGATCTACAATGGAGACTATGAGGTTCCCACCCGCATCTATCTGCCCGGCGAAGAGCTGCCTTCCCGGAACGGAATGGAGGGGAATACCCTTCCGGTGCTCCTGTTCCTGCACGGAGGCGGCTGGATCACGGAAAGCGTGGATACCTATGACCGGGTCTGCGCGGGGCTTGCCAGGGACACGGGGCACGCGGTAGTTTCCGTAGGCTACCGGCTGGCGCCGGAATTCCGCTTCCCTGCGGGGCTTGAGGACTGCTACGCTGTGGCGCGGGCGATTTATAAGAACCGTTTTCTGCTCAATGTGGACCCGTCCCGCATCACCCTCATCGGCGACAGCGCCGGCGGCAACCTGGCGGCAGCCCTCTCCCTGATGGCCAGGGACAGGGGCGAATTCATGCCGCAGCAGCAGATCCTGATCTACCCCGCCGTAAACAGCGATTACTCGGAAGCCTCCCCTTTCCCCTCCGTGCAGGAAAACGGAACTGATTTCCTGCTTACCAGGCAGAAGCTCTGCCAGTATCTGGAATATTACCAGGGTACGGAGGCCGACCGGCTGAATCCTTATTTTGCCCCCATCCTTGCACAGGATCTGTCCCGTCAGCCCCGGACGCTGATACTTACGGCCCAGTTCGATCCCCTGCGGGATGAAGGGGAAGCCTACGGGGAACGGCTCCGGGAAGCCGGAAATGAAGTGGAAATCCACAGAATCAAGGATGCGCTGCATGGTTTTTTCGCCCTTGGCATCAAATATTACCACGTACAGGAAAGCTTCACCCTCATCAATCAATTTCTGAAGGAGAATGATAACAGTGTTTGGCAGCAAACGAGCTCATTGGAGAAAGCTGGACAATGCAGCCAAGATATTTCCGGCGACCAGCAATAAAAAAGATACGCGGGTTTTCCGCTTTTACTGTGAATTAAAGGAGCCTGTGGAAGGTAAAGCCCTGCAGGCGGCCCTGGATAAAACCATGGAAAAATATCCTGTTTTCCTGTCCGTCATGCGCAAAGGCCTGTTCTGGTATTATCTTGAGAAAAGTGAATTGAAGCCGGTGGTAAAGGAGGAATCCGAGCCGCCCTGCCTGAATCTGTATATCAGAGACAGAAAGACCCTTCTTTTTCAGGTAAATTACTATAAAACCCGGATTAATTTCGAAGTGTTCCATGCGCTCACGGACGGCACCGGCGCCATACAGTTTCTCAAGGAGCTGGTAAAAAACTATCTTCTCATCCGGCATGAGGCCGACGGCCTTCCCGACGTTTCTTTTACCGAAGAGGATATGACCCTGCAGGATCAGGAATCCGACGGCTTCGCAAAGTATTATAAGAAGCCCAAAAAAGGCTCGGGGAAAAAAGTGCATTCCTTCCAGCTGTCCGGCGCGCGGACGGGCTATGGGAGCCTGAACATTACGGAGGGGCTGGTTTCCTGCCGGGCGCTCCTTGGCAAGGCTAAGGAATACGGCGTTTCCATGACCGTCTTCCTCACCGCGGTCTTCCTATGTGCGATTCACGAGGAAATGAGCCGGCGGCAGCGCAAAAAGCCTGTCGTGCTCATGGTTCCTGTGAACCTCCGGAAATATTTCCCCTCCTCTTCCATGCTGAACTTTTTCGGATGGATCGAACCAGGCTATCTTTTCCCGGAGGAGGAATATTCCTTTGGGGATGTGGTGGAAAGCGTAAAAGCATATTTTAAGGAAGAGCTGACAAAGGATCGCCTGGGCCAGCGCATGAGCAGCCTGATGAGCCTGGAGCAAAACCCGCTGCTGCGCATTGCCCCTCTGGAAATTAAAAATCTGGGGATGCAGCTGGGAGTACAGCTTGCCAAAGATGACGTAACAGCCATTTTTTCCAATCTGGGCGTGATTTCCCTCCCCCGGGAATACGTTCCTTACATCCGCAGGTTCGGCGTATTTACCAGCACGCCGAAAATAGAGCTGAGCATGTGTTCCTTTGAGGACGACCTGGTTCTCAGCTTTGCCTCCTGCTTTCAGGATCAGAATATTGAACGGAATTTTTTCCGGATTCTCAAAGGCTTCGGCCTGGAGGCTGAACTGCTGGAGGATCGTTTCCCCGCAAAAAAAACGCCGGAATATAAAGGCCTGCGTTTTTTCCAGTGGTTTTCCTTCTCCTGCATCGCCGCTGCCTGCGCCGCGGTAATGGTGAATCTGATTTTCACGCCTTCCCTGCGCTGGTCCGTCTATGTCATCGGCGGCGCCCTGAGCATGTGGCTCGCGCTTGCCCTGGGCTTTTTCAAACGGCATAACCTGCTGAAAAACGCCGTCTGGCAGATGCTTCTCCTGCCTGCCGTATGTGTGATCTGGGATCTGTGCACAGGCTGGCACGGCTGGTCCGTTGACTATGTGCTTCCTGCGGTCTGCATGCTTATCCAGCTTTCCATGCTGATTATCACAAAGGTGCAGAAGCTGCCGGTGCAGGAATATATGATCTATTACATTTTAGCCGGCATTATCGGCCTGCTTCCCGCCCTGCTGCTGGCGCTGGGCGCAGCGCAGGTGGTATATCTCTCCGTGCTCTGCGGCGGCATCAGCTTCCTGATGCTTACCGGCCTGCTGATCTTTAAAAGCAGGGATATGTTTACGGAATTGTACAAAAAACTGCATTTTTAGGCCTGCTTCTCGGCTGTTTTGTGATGGAAGGCCATATATGGCATATCCAACCGCCATGTACACAGGGGCAAACTACTGCCGGGAAACAGAGCCCTCCCTTCGCCCTATAAAAATAATGCCTCCGGACACCAGCTGTCCGGAGGCATTATTTTTCGTTGTAATATTTTCTCTTTTTGTATTAAAAGTACAAAATTTTATCTTTTGTTCTGTTTTCTTCCTAACATTTTCCTGAGGAAGGGTTCTCCCTTCACAAATATCTGTCCGAAGTTCTCACAGTTGTAAAAACGCTCTGTGGTCACCCATTCCGGGTACGTGTTTTCCTGCTTAACAATCAGGGAATTGTCTGTGATATCAAAGCTGAATGCGTTCATAACATAACCTCCTCCGGTACGTCTGCTTACGTTCCTTTTCAATTACAATATATAATTATATGGACTTTTCGTCCATAATCTGGTAGTCTGAAAAAAACGGCATGTTTATGTACTATCAGTACATATTTTGAGGTTCTGGCTGCATTTACATCAAAGCATGGGGGAAATTGTATGGCAATCCGATTCTGGGAAATTTACGAAGAGACAAAAGAGAAGTATAAGCTGCGCATTTTAGCTGGAAAAAATGGGATGGACAACGTAATCGGCTGGGTGCACATGCTTGAGGACGAAACGATAATCAACCGTTTCAGCGGAGAGGAGCTGGCTGTCACCACCGGGCTGAAGGCCCGGATTGACGGCTGGCTGCTTCATCTGGTCGCTTCCATGAAAAAGGCGGAAAGCGCCGGCATCATCATCAACACGGGAATGTATCTCAAGCAGGTGCCCCGGGATGTTATCGACTGGTGCGAAGCGCACAATTTTCCCCTTCTTGAAATGCCCTGGGAAATCTCCATCACCGAGCTGACCCAGGATTACTGCATGCGCATCATGCAGCAGGTGAGGAAAGAGGAACAATACGGAATCATGTTTGAACGGCTTCTCAAGGGTAAGGATGTCCCTGATGACTTCCTGGAGGAAATCGGGATACGCTACCATCTGGACGGCACCTTCCGGCTTTTCTATATGCAGCCCCAGTATACGGCGGAGGAAAAGGTCCTGTTCCGCCAGGCCGCGCTGAAGCTGGAAAACGTGTTCGGCCTGTGGCAGAACGGGACGAAAATCCGCTACCCCTATTTTCTCATGGACGTAAAGGAATACTACGTCCTGGCCGTCAATGATTTCCCGGAGGAATCCGTGGCGGAACTGACCTCGCAGATCCGGACCATTTTTTCCTATTTCTTTGAAAGGAAGCAGCTTTGCCTGGGAATTGGCCCGGAATGCCACGGCATACGGAACCTGAGCCGTGCGCTGGGCCGCGCGCGTATTGCGGCCCAGATGGCTCTGCGCATGGAAAAGGATGTGGTTGACTTTGATCAGATGGGCTTTTTCGGCATCCTCTTTTCCTCCGACGATCCGGAGATTTTAAAGGACTATGCCGACAGGCTGCTTGGCCCCCTGGAGGAATATGACAGGCTTCATCATTCCGGCAGCGGCGAAACCATCGGCTATGTGGAAACCCTGCGCAGCTATATCGCAAATGACCGCAGCCTGATCGGGGTTTCCAGGGACACCTACACCCACCGCAACACGGTAAATTACCGGATCCAGAACATAAAAAGGCTTCTGGACAATGAGCTGAAAACTACTGCCGATCTTTTTCCCTATCAGGTTGCTTTTTCTATCCGGGATATGAAATTATAGCGTACGGATCACTTTGCAGGGATTTCCAACGGCCAGGCTCCTGGGCGGTATGTCCTTTGTGACAACACTGCCCGCTCCGATTACGCTGTCCGCTCCGATTGTTACGCCCGGCAGTATAATGGCCCCGGTGCAAATCCAGACGTTGTCGCCTATCGTAACCGGATGTGTGTATTCCAGGCCGGCCACCCGCCGCTCTACATCCATTGCGTGCTCTTCCGTTACAATGCACACATCCGGCGCGATAAATACGTTGTCGCCAATCGTAATCTTACCGCTGTCCATAAGCTTACCGTTTACATTCATGAAAAAATTTTTGCCTACTGTAGTATTGTAGCCATATGTACAAAAAAGCGGCTGCTCCACGACACAGTTTTCCCCCGCTTTTCCCAGCAGGCCGCGTATGGCTTCCTGCCGCGCCTCAAGATCCAGCGGATGCAGATTGTTGTACTCGTACAGCTTTTTTACAGTCACTGCACGGTCCGCCACAAGCTCGGGGTCGCCGGGCTGATATAACAGGCCTGCATATGATTTTTCTTTTTCCGTCATTTTGCTCCTATCCGCGCTTCGACGCGCCTGTAGATTATGTTGCCTGAAGGTTGGACGATTGAAGCGTACTTCTTTCTATACCTTCCTATTATAAATATTTGGCAGCTGCGCTTTCAGTATACTACAGATGCTTCATGAATGGCAGGGCCATTCATGGAGATGTGCTGTCCTGAACAGTTGTAATATGCTTTTCTATTTTCTGCGCACCGGAATCCACAGCTCGCAGAACAGTCCCGGTTCCCCGTTTTCATAGTAAACCTCGTAATCTGTAGCGTCTACGGCCTCATAGCCCATCTGCGGTACAAATTCCTTATAGAATTTACCCCACATTTCACTGATGCTGCTGCCGTCCTCACCGAAGCACTTGAAAACCACATAGGTCTGCGGCTCCTCTTCCCATATCTGGTACCCGGCTGCGGTCAGACTGCTTTCCTCCCAGGCACCGGTATCCCCGTCCAGAGCAATGCCGATTCCGTAACGGAAGGTTGTTTCATTTTCCTTTTTGGGGCTGCACAGGCCATAAAGATCCTTTTTCCCCTCCGGGCGCAGGCTCCTCAGGGGTTCCACCAGTTTTTTTACGTAGCATTCCGTCCAGAAATCAGGTATCTCATGATTTTCCTCATCATTGATAATTTCATTGCTGAACTCCCTGACCAGCGCAATAAATTTTTGCGACTTCATTTCTTCCATTCTGTAATCCATAACCAAACCGCCTTCCAATGTTATTTTTATAACCAGCGGATTAAACAGACAAAGCTGCGTTCCCTTTATCCTTGCCATTTTCGGCGATACTCCATGGAATCTGGTAAAGGCCTTGGAAAAGCTTTCCGGCGAATCATACCCATATTTATAGGCGGCATCAATGACCTTTTGCCCTGTGGCAAGCAGGTCCTGTCCGGCCAGCGACAGCCTGCGGTTCCGAATATATTCGTTGGCTGTCATACCCGCCATGAAGCTGAAGGTCCGGTGGAAATTATAGCCCGACATGTTAACCTGCCGGCTCATTTTCCAACCAGTTTTCCCGGGTAATGCGCTCCGTCAGGACACGGCGCACCTTTGCCACAAAAACCTGCATATCCCCTTCACACAGATAGGGATATTCCCGATCCAGGTCTTCGTGAGGCTCTCTGTAAAAACCCGTAATATAAATTCTGCGTCTGTCAAAAGCATCCCCGGCGAACTCCTCCATAAAACAGTTCTGAAAACCAACCGCATTTTCATACTCCAGGAACGGTTGGAAATCAGGGTGGTTTCTGATAAAAAGATGGTCCAGATCGTACCAGTCCTTTTTGAAGGTCCATATGGCCTCCATCCTGTCCCTGTCGTAAAGTTCCCGGTGCTTTTCTATCGTCGGATATACCACTTCATCGCGCCACAGCTCATCCGTAAGCAGGTGCACATAGTATCCGAGGAAAAAGGATTTCACCTTTTCTCCATAGGCAGCCCATTTTGCCCCGGTCATATATTTATTCAGAAATTTAGGGATATCAATCTCTCCGTCCGTTTTAAAATGCGAGGTATTGGTATCCGGTGTGAAAACCGACCAGTCCTCATTGGGCACGCCACTGTCCGGAGCGATATTACCCACAATAAACTCCTGCCGTTCCAGCCTGGGAAATACTTCAAGCATCTGTTCCGCAACTCTTAAATGAACCATCCATGTTGCCATTATTTTTCTCCTCCTGTTTTTATGGTAATCATTCCGCTGCCGGGTCTTCCACGATTCCTATAAATATAGGAAGATCCGTTTCCTTATCTACAATGGCATAAAGGAAGGGACGGTCCAGAATCACATTTTCAGTCACCGTATATGCTCCCCCGGCCTCCATTTCCACTACCGTGGCCGCCCCGGCCTTTGTTCCCAGCTCGTCCACTTCAATATACGTCTTATGAAGTATGCGGCTGATGCTGATGTTCCCGCCTTCACAGCTGCCGATTCCTGAAAAATCAGCAAGACCGGAATCAAAGGCCAGCGGCATTCCCATTCCTGCCAGAGTATCCGACAGCTCCAGGCTCGATACTCCCTTAAATTTGGGAAGCGCGGTTTCCACCGCCGCTTCTGCAGGGCTGGTAAACATATTCCGCAGAGCTTCCCCATCCAGCTGCCTGATATATTCCTGCAAAGTCCATCCTTCCTCCGGGAGAATCGCTGCAAAATAGTATCCTGATGCATAGGGCCTGCAAAAACCAACAGCGTGTTCTCCCTTCAAAAATACGGATTCCATAGAATACATCATGGGAACCTCGCTTTCGCTGCCGTCCTCCCGCGTGAAAGTCCCTTTCCCCACCTGACTGGATTGATAGGGTTTTTCCCATTTTGCATCGAATGCCGCAGCATTTACAAGATACATGATGGCTTCCCTGGGAATTCTGTCAAGGATGTCCTTTACCATTCCGTCCGTATTCTGTTCCACCCATTGATTCAGCGCCTTGCAGGCGGCTTCATCGAAGGGAGCTCCATAAACTGATGCCCCGGATTCCAACGCATTTCGTTTCAGGAACTCAGCATCCGGCTGAAACTGTTCATTTTCCGTGTTGATCCAGACCGAATTAGCCAGCTTCATTTCGGCGCCGTCCGCACTTGGCAGGCCGTCCGCCCAGGAAAGCAGCTGTTTTCTCCCCTGCTCCGGCTCCATTCCCGGATACATGGTCATGCCCATCTGCTCCAATGTCCCTGAGCCTGCCCCAATCCGCGACATTTCCAGCGCCTGAAGGACGGAAATGGGCGCAATCATGAGATTGCGCGTTCCATCAGCCTGCGCGGCGTCGGCAGCTTCTCCGCTGGTTTCTGCCTCGATGGTTTCTGCATCGTTGTTTTGTATCTCGCTGGTTTGTACTTCATTGGTTTGTATCTCACTGTTTACGGCATCCCTGAGCAGCCCAAGAGAAAATTCACAGTAAGCCCGGGCGAAATCTTCTCCGATCTCTACGGTTTCATTTTTTTTGCTTCCGCTGCGGTATTCCTTTGTCAAATCCATGGTTGATGCAGGCAGCTGTGAAGCTTTTCCGCAGGCGGGAACTGCCGCTGCAACAAGGGACAGCAGCAAAAGGAGAACCGGCAGTCTTTGTGTTCCGGAACATTTGATATGTTTTTTCAGCAGAAATGTTTTTTTATGGTTTGCTGGAGATTTTCTTTTCATCATTCCTCCCATCTGCACATGGAACGCGCGGGTGTTTCTTGTTATGTACTCATCTGGCCGGGCTGTATTACTATTTTAAAGAAAGGCGCATTATCCGATTAGCCGGAAAATCCGTCCTGAATTCTTCTCTTTTTTATTTTACCATAAACAAACTTTTTTGCATTTTTTATTGGGAATATTAATACAAAATTAAAAGAATCATAAGTTGTGCTCAGCTTTTGCCTCCATCGACGGCAAGTGTTTCACAAACCGTCTGTACATCCTGTAAAAATGAGCCCTATTGGAAAATCCGCAGGCTTCGGCCGCCTGCCGGATACTGCAGTTTTCCGCCAGAAGCATCAACCGCATGCCGTCGCAGCGAACAGATTGTATCGCCATTACAAAAAAGGCGGAGGAAAAAACCTTCATGTTTTTGCCCGCCACGTGCTTCGTTATTCCGGATTCTACCAAAGAATCAAAGAGGTTCAGGAGACGGTTGAAAGCCATTTGATTGTGAAAACTTGTGAGAAATCAAGAAAGCTGGATGGGGAATGTGTCCCGGTGCATGAGAACGACCTTTAATACCGGAAGTATCAGGGGATAGATAAATGGCCCCGGCAGAGGCGCCGCGCTGTTTTTTCAGGAAACATCGCGGCCTGCTGCCAGCTCCGACAGCTGATCCAGAACGCTTTTTCCGCCGTTCAGTGTTATGCTGCCCACCTTATCGCAGATTTTTTCCAGATACTCCATTTCCTTCAGGCGCATCAGCGTCCTGTTCTCTTCCATCAGCTTCGCCGTGTTCAGAAGGCTCCTTGTGGATGCCACCTCCTCCCGGCGCATGATGACGTTGGCCTGGGCCTTTTTCTCCGCTACCAGGACGGTGTTCATGATTTCACGGATTTCTCCCGGGAGGATGATGTCCTTGATGCCTGCATTTACGATTTCCACGCAGTATTCCTCTTGTCCCGCCTTCATTTTTTCCAGAATAACAGCAGACAGCTCTTCTTTCTGATTGAGCAGTTCATCCAGACGGAAACGGCCTACCTGTTCCCTGAGCATCAGCTGGGCCCTGGTGTAGAGGAGGCCTGATACGCCATCCACCTTTTCCACCAGTTTTTCCGGATTGGTGATCCGGTAGTTTACCACCAGGTTCAGACGGATGCCCACCTTGTCGGCGGTAAGGATTTCCTGTCCTGAAATATCCAGCTGTTGGATTTTCATGTTGAAAATCTTGCAGGTTACTTCCCGTCCGTAATTCCAGAAATAATAGGTGCCCGTGGCCAGCCTTTTTTCGTAGTGCATATCAAAATACAACAAACCTGTTTCCCCATCCTTGATGGTGATTTTTTTATAGAATTTTACAGGCATCAGGTCCATATAGATGCGGGGAAGGGTGTCTTCCATGCAGGGCTGGGTGATATCCACCAGTTTGAATTCGTTTTTTTCATAAACGTTCCAGAACAGAGTTTCCGCCTTTGTAAGCACTTCCTTGTATGCCCCGTTGACAAAACGGATGGCAATGCATTCGTCCGGCACAGCGGCTTTTACCACACGAGCAGAAAACTCCTTATCCTGCATGAGGATATTCTCCGGAATGCCGCAGGTTTTTACCTCCCCGCTCATTGGTACGATCTGTACGTCATAGCCAAGGGCTTTGGGATATGTATATTTACCGGCAGCCAGAAGGCGCAGAAACTTTCCGTTTCGGCAAAGATAGCCGGCTTCCTGTTCTTTGATAATATAGTGTGTCATAGCAGCACTTCCTTTCCATATTTATTTGCTGCCAGGCAGCGATTTCACAACAAATCAGATACTTGGACTGATATTGGATTTTTGCTGCAGGCCACATGATTTTTTCTTTTTTGAAAAAAGATATCTGCCCCGTCCCATCCCTTTTGTGCGGGTCCTTCCTTCAGTTTCTCCGGAACAAGGCGATCGTAAGTCCGGTGGTGCCGGCCCGTATATCGCCTCAGACAGAGGCGGGAAATCAAAGGTGCTGATTCCCGGCGCTGCTCCCAAAAAAAACGGTATCCGAAGGGACGCTGGCTCAAAAGGGACTGCCTTTTTCGGAAAATCCGGCCGGTACCTGCCGTTTTGCCGGCATTTCCTTCCTTTTTTCCCGGGCCGGAATGGGACAGTTCTCTTTTCCGGTTGGTTGAAACATTGATAAGATGTTTCTGAATGATTGCTATACCAGCTTAGCTACGTGACGAAGCACGGTGGGATTCGAACCCACGACACATCATGTCTTTTAGCGTATCCGTTTTTTGCGGATATCATCTATGCCCACTGCCCGGCATGCCATCCTGTCAGAGACAAACGGCACCGTTGAGGCGCGCTGCAGCGTCCGGTTTTCCCGGATACGCTGCGGCAGGCGAACCTCAGGCAGTTTCAGCCTTTCACTACTCCTATGGTTTTCAGCCGTTTTACCGGCACCACCAGATCGGTCTGGTTATCCATGACCTCTTCAATATTTTTATAGGCAAAGCGGCTTTCCTCGGCCACGTCGCTCTTGTTCTTTTTTCCAAGAATCACGCCTGTTTTCTGTAGATCCAGAATTACCTCCTCGCAGGTAAAGGCCTGCATGGCGCCCTTTCTGGAATACTGGCGGCCTGCTCCATGGGAGGAAGAACAGAAGCTGTCGGGATTGCCTTTTCCCATCACCACATAGCTGTAGCTCCCCATGGCCCCCGGAATTACCGCCAGCTCACCGTTTCCGGCCCGCACGGCACCCTTGCGGTGCACCCACACATTTTTTCCAAAATGGTTTTCCAGCGCCGCATAATTATGGTGGCAGTTAATATCACCGGCAAATTCCAGCTGCAGATCGGTATATTTCCCAATCCATTTTTCCAGAATCGCCTTCACGGCCAGAAGCATTTTCTCCCGGTTTTCCCTGGCAAAATCCATAGACAGCTGCATCCAATGCAGATACTGCTTCCCTTCCTTCGTATCCACTGGCAGAAAAGCCAGCCGGTACTCATCGGGCACCTCGCTGTACCATCTCCGGTTCAGTTCCCGAGCCTTTGTATGGAAGTAATCGCACACGGATTTTCCGAAATGACGGCTTCCTGAATGAAGCATCACTGCCAGATAGCCATTATCATCTTCCTGAAGCTCAATAAAATGATTTCCGCCTCCCAGTGTCCCTATCTGGAAATATCCCGCCTCCAGCTGTCCCAGAAGCTCGGCGTCCTCCTCATATTTTTCCATCTCCTCAAAGGCCATATCCAGGGTATAGCACGGCATTACGGTCTTATGATGGCCAAAGCCCACTGGGATATTGCGCATAATATCTCCGATAATCGCCTGCAGCAGGCTCCCGTTTCCGGTCATTACCCCGCGGATATCCTCCACCTTAATGTTCGTTTCCGTATAAGCCATGCCGCAGCCGATATCAACGCCCACCGCATTGGGAATCACCACATCCTCCGCCGCAATCACACCGCCGATTGGCATCCCCATCCCGGTATGCGTATCCGGCATCAGGCTCACCCACTTATGTAAAAACGGAAGTCTTGAGAGATGATACGCCTGCTCCATGCACCCCTTTTCCAAATCGCTTTCCTCTTTCAGCCAAACCTTTACCGGAACCTTCATGTTATCAGGTTCATACATAACAAACATATCTTCATCCCCTTTCCAATTCTTTTTGTGTTTGTATAGGTATCTCGGTTACATGCTTATTTTATGGGTTTTGGAAATTTTTATCATTTAAAAAAAGTTGCGAGGATCGTATAATTTGAATATAGTCGGTATCCTGGGGGTGCAGCCAGGACACAGGAACCGGACAGCAGTGCATAGATTCGGCATTTTGAAAAATATACCCGACACAGGAGCTTTGCCATGAGCGAATTTCAGGAATTAATTAAGAATTTTGATAAAATAAGGGATTATATGCGCCAGTTCTATGTTTATGGGTTTAAGGTGCGCAGTGACTTTGATGCGAAAAGCGCCAGAACCTATGATAATGAAAGGCGGCGGGTGGAAAGCTGGCTGGGGGAGTATACGAAGGCCGGGTATACGGGGAAGGGGAAGCATGTATATATCAGCGTGGATGGGAAATCGGTGGCCGGGAACCCTCTTTTTGCCGCGTGGAAATCCAAAAGCTTTACGGATAATGATCTGCTGCTGCATTTTTTTATCCTGGATCTTTTCATGGAGCACAGAGAGGGGCTGTCGGCGGGGGAGGTCTGTGATGAAATTTCAGAGGTTTATGGTTGTGTGTTCGACAGCCAGACGGTGCGGCTGAAGCTTCGGGAATACGAGAAACTCGGGCTGCTCGTTTCTGAGAAAAAGGGGAAGGCGCTGGTCTACTCCACGGCAGACGGTTTTCTGGAAGGGCCGGAGGACTCCGGTATCCGGGAACGCTTGCTGGATGCGGTGAAATTTTTTCAGGAGGCCGCGCCCTTTGGCTTTGTGGGAAGCACGCTGTTAGATCAGGCCGGGGAGGAGAATTGTTATTTCCAGTGGAAGCATCACTTTATTGTACATACGCTGGAGGACGGGGTTCTGGCGGAGGCGCTGTCCGGAATCCGGGAACGGCGGCGGATTTGCATGGAGGTTAAGGGCAGCCGCAGCGGACGGATGTCTTCTCTGGAGGGCGTGCCGCTGAAGATTTTTGTCAGCACGCGGACCGGAAGGCGGTATTTATGCGTTTACCAGGAGATGGGGCGGCGTTTTAACAATGTGCGCCTGGATTGTATTTTGAAGCTGCGCCTGTTGGAGGCATGTCCGTACTATGAGGAGCTGGCTGAAAAGCTGGCGCGGAATCTGGCGCATTGCTGGGGTGTTTCCTTCGGCGGCAGCAATTCCCGGCTGGAGGAGGTCGTAATCAAGCTGTGGATTGATGAAAAAAAGGAGCCTTACATTATAAACCGGCTGACCAGAGAGGGCCGGGGCGGTGAGGTTCTGAGGATACGGGAAAATGAATATCTTTACAGCGGCGCTTTTTTTGATACCAATGAAATGCTTTCGTGGGTGAAAACATTTACCGGAAGAATTCTGGATATACAGGGCAGCAGTCAGGCATCCATAGATAAAATTACGGTTGACTGGGAACGGATGTACCGGATGTACTGCAGCGGGGATGGCCTGGGGCCTTCTGAGGAGGAAGAAAAGGACGAAGACTGCTGAGAGGACGCGGGCGTACCGGAAAGCCATAGTGTGGGAACGCGCTGCGTTTACAGGTTTGCCGCAGTTTGAAATGTAAGGCGCTGCGGAATGTGGAAGGGAATTGCAATGGAATTATTTCATGAAATATACAGCTGTTATTTTGATGTGGTGCGGCGGATTCTGGCGGAGGCGCAGGATACGCCTGTTTCCGTAAAAAGGATGGAAGAAATCGCTTTGTCGCATGGCTTTCAGGAGACGGCTCTTGCCATTCTGCCGAAACTGACCTCAGGCGCCTGGCCGTTGCTTGAGGAAGCTGGGGAAAAGGAGTATCGTTCCAGGCTTTCCCAGGCTCCCCGGACGCCGTTAAGCAGCCTGCAGAAGTCGTGGCTGAAGGCGCTTCTTCGGGATCGGCGAATCCGGCTGTTTCTTACGGATGAGGATATCGCCAGGCTGACCCGGAAGCTTTCCCAGGTACAGCCGCTGTACAATGATGGGGATTTTCATTATTATGATCGATACACGGATGGGGATCCTGTGGAATCGGAGGTGTACCGGGCACATTTTCAGACAGCGCTATGTGCGCTGCGGGAGGGGAGAATCCTTCTGGTCACCTATGAAGGAAAGGAGGGGCAGACGCGCAGCTTCGAAGCGGTGCCTTATCAGATACAGTATTCTTCCAAGGATGATAAGTTCCGCCTCTGTTGTCTGAAGTACAGCCGCGGCGCCTTTCGTATCAACACGCTTCTGAATTTTGCAAAAATCAGGGAATGCCGGCTTTCCTCCGAACATGTCCCGGAGTCTGTCACCGGATACAGATTCCAGCCGGTAAGCCGGGCTGCGGAGCCTGTGCTGCTGCAAATCAGCGGCGAACGTAACTCTCTGGAACGGTGCATGCTCCATTTTGCCAGCTATGAAAAGCATACGGAATATGATGAGGAAAACGGCTGCTGGCTCTGTTCGATCTATTATGATTCGGCGGATGAAACCGAGCTTTTGATTGATGTGCTTTCTTTCGGACCCGTGGTAAAGGTACTGGGGCCGGAATCCTTTCTGGCGCAGGTGAAGGAACGGGTGAAGAGGCAGCATGAGCTGCTTTACAGGATGGAGCTTTGAGATTTTCCTGCTTTGCCGCCCTTTAGCAGCCGCCGGAAGCATACCGCGCTGATAAAAAGAAGCGCCGCACAAATCCACGGCCTTGCCAGCGCCCCGCCCAGGCCTGCCGCGTTGATAAGAAGGAATACGGTTATGTTCCCTATCCCATGGAATATCATGGGCGCCAGCAGGGTTCCCGTATGTTCCATCGTCCATGCAAGCACGGTTCCCAGAAACGCTGCATAGATACCCTGCACCAGATTCCCGTGATAAATTCCAAATATCAGGCCGGAAAAAACCATGGCCGCCGGAGCCCCGAAGATATCTCTTGCTTTTCCATAAATGATGCCCCGGAAAACCAGCTCCTCGGAAAATGGCGCTGCCAGGCCGTAAAGCACTATCCCCAGCCAAAGCGGCACATCGGCCTGAGCCCTGGACACCTCCCGGAACGTTTCGGAAAACCGATCCAGCTGCAGAAATGCCATAAGGATATTCAACCCCAGCGCCAGCGCCGCCGCCATGATAAAAAACGGCAGTATTTCTTTCCGATCCGTCTGTTTTGCGGGCCGAAAATGAAGAAACGGCTTCCATAGCGCAAAACAGGCCAGCCCTCCGGTGAGAATCATAATCAGGTTTGCAAGCCCCCCGGTCAGACCTGAATTCAGCATTTCTTCCGCATTTTCCCCGCCGCCGATAAGCGCTCCTGCCAATAGCAGGCCTGCCATTTTCCCCGCTTCATACACAAGCAGCGCCCCCAATACGGAAAAAAGCGCTCTATACACCGTATTTTTATCTGCACGGCCTTTTATATTCTTTTCCGTCTCTTTCTTTCCGCCGATTCTCATATCCGCTCCTGTCAGCTCACATTTTTCCTTCTAATAAAAATAAGCCCAAATCCTCTACATTCTCTGCAATATACTCCGCCCCGGCCGCCTCCAGCTCGCCTTCCCCGGCATAACCATAGGCGGCTCCTATCGGATGGAGGCCGAACTCCAGAGCTCCTGAAATGTCGAATTTCCGATCCCCCACCATGGCGATGCTTTCGTATGGAACATTTTCGTCCGGAAACAGACGTCCCAACGCCTCCGAAACCACTTCTTCCTTCCGACTGCGCGTGCCGTCCAGCTCACTTCCCACCACTACCTTAAAGCAATCGCCGATACCAAAAAAATTCAGAATCCGGTTGACAAAAACCTCCGGCTTGCTGGAGGCCACAGCCAGCACACAGCCGGCTTCATTCAGTCGCTTTAACAGCTCCTTCATGCCCGGATAAAGAGTATTTTCAAAAATCCCCTGATCCTTAAAGCGTTCCCTGTATTTTTTCACTGCAAAATCCGCCTGTTCCTCATTCAATCCGTAAAATTCCTGAAAGCTGTCCTTCAGCGGCGGGCCGATAAAAGGCTCCAGCTTATCCGCATCCGGCTCGTCTATCCCGAGAGCCTTCAGCGCATACTGTACGCTGCCGGTAATTCCCTCCTTCGGATCGCTCAGCGTTCCGTCCAAATCAAACAAAATATGCGTGTACCTGCTTTTTTCTCCGTTCATTTCTTACTCCTCCTGACTGCGCCTTATCCAAGCAGTATCCGTCCCAGCTCTTCCACGCTGTGCGCCAGATATTCCGCCCCGGCTTCTTCCAGCTCCCCTTCCGGCGCATATCCATAAGTAACGCCGATTTGATGAAGCCCGTATTCTTTTCCACCAATAATGTCAAATTTCCTGTCGCCTACCATAACAATATCATCGAATGGGATCTTACCGTCCGGGAAAAAACGATGCAGTGCTTCCTCCACCACTTCCTCTTTTTTGCTCCGCCTTCCATCCGGCTCGCTTCCCACGGTAACTTCAAAACAATCCCCGATAGCAAAATACCGGAGGATCTCTGTCACCGAAACCTCCAGCTTGCTGGAGGCCACAGCCAGATGACAGCCCGACTCCTTCAGCCGGTTCAGCAGCTCCTTCATCCCCGGATACAAAATATTTTCATAAATCCCCTTTGCACAAAAACGTTCCCTGTACTTTTTTACCGCAAACTCCGTCTGCTCTTCATTCAGCTTGTAATATTCCTGAAAGCTGTCTCGCAGCGGAGGCCCGATAAACGGCTCCAGCCTGTCCAAATCAGGCTCTTCAATACCAAGCGCACGCAGCGCATACTGTACGCTGCCGGTGATTCCCACCTTCGGATCGCTGACAGTTCCGTCCAGATCAAATAAAATATAAGAAAACAATGCCAATCCTCCTTGTTTTGCGGAGCAAAATGCGAGCTCTATGCGAGCAGAGGATTTTCCTCCTTGTTTTGCGGAGCAAAATGCGAGCTCTATGCGAGCAGAGGATTTTCCTCCTTGTTTTGCGGAGCAAAATGCGAACTCTATGCAAGCAGAGGATTTTCCTCCATATCTTTTTCCCACTATAGCAAAGTTCGGTACGGAAGTCAAAAATCTTTATTGAACCTTTTTAAATGAAGCAGGAACTGTTCAGCTGCAATAAAAATACAATATTTGGGATAATTGCACAATTTTTATCCTTTATTTTTGTACGCTATTTTCTTGACTCCTGTACGGTGAAATGCTATTCTATAAGTCCGTCCATAAATAAAAAATGACGGTTCTGATAAATTCAGACAGTGATGCTGTGCTCCAAGCAGCCTCTCATTGTTCTTTATACAGGGAGCTATCCCCGTTTCTTAATCGGTACCTTCTGGAGAAGGAAATACCGGAAAATTTCTTTTTTGTTCCTGTTATGTTTTTAATTCGTATACATTATTATGTGTTCTGACTTAGCGCACTATTGTGGTATTCTCCCGATGCCGCCGAACTGCCGGTGATGGCCTGCCACATTTTTGCCCATTTTACGGCCATATTGGATTAATACCTGTCGGAAACACTGCAATGTATACCACCGGAAAGGGGTGACTTTTTACATGATCGAAGTGTCGCATATCACCAAGACCTACCGTGTTGCCAAGCGCGACGCGGGCTTTATCAACGCCTTCCACAGCCTGTTCCACCGTGAGTACGAGGAAATCAGGGCGCTGGACGATGTTTCTTTTACGATTCAGGACGGAGAAATGGTTGGCTACATAGGGCCCAACGGCGCCGGGAAAAGCTCTACAATCAAAATCCTCAGCGGAATTCTGACTCCGGATAGCGGGACCTGCGTCATAAACGGCCGGATTCCCTGGGAAAACCGAATCCGGCATGTGGCGGATATCGGCGTGGTTTTCGGACAGCGCTCCCAGCTGTGGTGGGACGTGCCTGTGGCCGATTCCTTTGAGCTTTTAAAGGATATTTACCGCATTGATGATGCTGTTTACCGGAAAAACAGGGAGGAGCTGACGGAGCTGTTAAATCTGTCCGAACTTCTGCGTACGCCAACCAGGCAGCTTTCCCTGGGCCAGCGGATGCGCTGTGAAATCGCGGCCTCTCTCCTGCATTCTCCAAGGCTTCTTTTTCTGGACGAGCCGACAATCGGGCTGGACGCCGTTTCCAAGCTGGCTGTCAGGGATTTTATCAGGCGTCTTAACGCAGAGCATCACACCACGGTGATTCTCACCACCCACGACATGCAGGACATCGAAGCGCTGGCAAGCAGGATTCTGCTTATCGGGAAAGGCAGGATCCTTATGGACGGCACGCTGGACGATATCCGCCGGGGCGGTGAAAGCATTGACGAAACCGTGGCCTCCCTGTATCAGCAGTATGATATTTAGGAGGGCGGCCATGAAAAAATATCTTTCTTTTTTCCGCCTGCGTTTTAATACGGGACTGCAGTACCGGGCGGCGGCGTTGGCCGGGATCGTCACACAGTTTTTCTGGGGAGTTATGGAAATCCTTACCTTCCGTGCTTTTTATGACTCGGATCCCTCTTCCTTTCCCATGACCCTTCAGGCCACAAGCTCCTATATCTGGATGCAGCAGGCATTTCTGGCGCTGTTTATGGCCTGGCTCATGGAGGGGGAAATTTTCGAATCCATTAAAAACGGGAATATTTCCTATGAATTATGCAGGCCCTTTGGAATCTATAATATGTGGTTTTCCAGAAGCCTGGCGACAAGGCTGTCACGCGCCGTACTGCGCTGTTTTCCCATTCTTCTTGTTGCGGTTTTCATCCCGTCTCCCTACGGGCTTGGCGCGCCGGCAAGTCCGGCCTGCTTCCTTGTGTTCCTCCTGACACTGGCGCTGGGGCTTTTGAATGTGGTGGCCTTTTGCATGATCATTTATATGCTCTCGTTTTTTACCATTTCGCCGGATGGCATACGGCTTGTTTCACTGTCTATGGTGGAGTTTTTCCAGGGGGCAATCATTCCGCTTCCTTTCTTTCCCGATGCGGTGAGGAAGGTGATGGAACTGCTGCCCTTTGCCGCCATGCAGAATGTGGCTCTGCGGGTATACAGCGGGGATTTGGCAGGGGCGGCCTTGCAAAGGGCTGTTATTCTGCAGATTTTCTGGTTTTTCGTCATGCTGGCATGCGGTAAGGCGCTGGAATACAGGGCAATGAAAAAAATCGTGGTGCAGGGAGGGTGAGCATATGAATATGGCAATTCATAAAAATCAGAATGGGACGGACGGAAAACTGTTTGAAGGGCTGATTAAAAGACTGGCCGGCAGCCTGCAATTGTATAAGCAGTATTTTATGATACAGCTCAAAAGCACCATGCAGTATAAAACCTCCTTTTTACTGACTGCCCTGGGGCAGTTTCTGGCATCCTTTAATGTGTTTCTGGGCATGTATTTTATGTTCCAAAGATTCCGGAACGTGAGGGGCTACGGCTATGGCGAAGTGCTGCTGTGCTGCGGTATCCTTCTGATGGAATTTTCCCTGGCGGAGACATTTGCAAGAGGGTTTGACCAGTTTTCCTCCATTATTGGGAATGGAACCTTCGACCGGATTATGGTGCGTCCCCGCAGTTCGGTGCTTCAGGTGCTGGGACAGCGCATTGAGTTTACACGGCTGGGGCGTATGGTACAGGCTGTGATTATTTTTGCTTACAGTCTTTCTGTGGGTACGGTTGACTGGAGCTTTTCCAGAATCATGGTCCTTATTTTTATGCTCCTGGGAGGAACCGCTTTGTTTGCGGGAATTTTCCTGATATATGCGGCTATTTGCTTTTTCACGCTGGAAGGGCTGGAATTTATGAATGTGCTCACGGACGGGGCAAGAGAATATGGGAAATATCCTTTTGATATTTATGGGAAGAAGATTCTTCTGTTCGCAACCTTTGTGGTTCCTTATGCCTGTGTGCAGTATTATCCGCTGCTTTTCGTGTTGGGGCGGGGAAAATGGTGGTATGGGCTGCTGCCTGTCTCTTATACACATCTCCGAGCCCACGAGACAGGCAGAAATCTCGTATGCCGTCTTCTGCTTGAAAAAAAAAAAAAAAAAAACAAAAAACATCACAA